>Ga0315534_1000055_pt1 | contig 55894 bp, 44 predicted proteins | sample SalMarSW160240MG_FD_203094 | JGI IMG/M metagenome (GOLD analysis project Ga0315534, IMG submission 203094) | Salt marsh sediment microbial communities from the Plum Island Ecosystem LTER, Massachusetts, United States - Salt Marsh Sediment SW1602-40 ... | reverse complement strand
AAAGACTACAGCGATAATTAAAGTTCTCCAAATACCTTTTGTTTGTCCCGTAAGAGGATATTTCTCCATTGTGAATGACAGACCAGTCCAGAACACCAAAGGGATGAGCCCCTCCCCACCAACCGGGGCTATTCGTGGGAAAGCGATTATGGGCTGTCCAGGTGTATCCAGTGTATTCAGGTATCTGATAAAACTCGGCTATCTCATCAGGATTTCCAACCCCTTTAAAAATCCCCATATTCTTACCCGAGGAAAAGACGAAAGCCCCTTCGATATGCCTATTTATCTCCATCGCACAACCAATGACGAAATTTTCCTCTTCTCCATCGATTCTTTTTATCTCATCATAAGTTTCGAGAAAATATCGAAAAAGGGACGGAACAGACCGTAATGTCTTGACCTCTTTTGTGGGTATAGGTTCATGATGCTTTAGAATAAAATGACTATTCAGAGATTCCTCGGCTGTCACCTTGGCTTCCTCATCTTGATACATGATATGAAAACACCAGTAATCCTTAAGGTCTGGATATATCCCATATCCTGCAAAACCTGCCCCAAGGCCATTCCCCCTTTCCATCATATTACAGATAGCAATGGTTATATCTTCTCCGCTAAAGGTTGTTCCATGTTCGTTCATAATGCCTATTATTCCGCAACCGCTTATATCCTTTTCTTTTCTTATATTCCAAGCAGACATTTCCAGAACCGATTAAAAGTTATGTGGGTAATTTTTTTATAGCCTAAAATATTTTTTAAGATTGCACAAGAGAAAGCTGATTTCTTTTCAAGGCAAAAAAATACGGAAAAAGGGGATTATTTCGGTTCCCCCTTTTCCGCCCCTCAGCATCCTAGCTTCTTTGAAAAAATCGCCTTTGATTTTTCCTGGGAATTAAAATAACATTAATGAAAAACTACCTCTCACGTTAAACAAAAGGCAAATATTATGCCAAGAACATATTCTATAGTGATTTCGGCAAGTTAATTTATAAACACGTGAATTCATGCTGTTAAAAACAACAATTATGTAGTATTTATATTATTAAGTTACCATTTTTGTTGCTTGTATTTATCTGATTAGAGGGTTATCAGTGTTTTTTCTAATTCAACATGTTTTTCTTTATTTTCAAATCACTGGCCCATATGGTCCAGAAAAAATAGTGTCAAGATATCAATTTGATGAAATTGTTAAAGAGGATATCAAATTGCTTAACAGTGATATTCTCCAGTCTCTCAGCATCATCAAGTATATTGATAGGGTTAACTCCGGAAACGTGTAATAACCATTCCTGGTCATTTTCCACCCAGCCTCTTATATCAGAGGGTGCGGCGGCATGATTGTCGAACTGGAGGCCAATCAGGTGGGGCTTTCCTTGTATGGAAATAGCTTCCACCATACAATCTGCCGATGTGGCAAGGACTTGCAGATGTTTAGGCAGTGGCGGCAAGACTGCCTGGGAATGCCACTTAAAAATGGTAAAGGATTGGGGAATATCTCTAAGCATTGGATGCATGCAACCATTTTTCGTAATCTGGCCTTGTATAAAACCCACACTCCTGCAAGAATTGAGACCTACTCTTGCACCCAAGGCCTCGGCTAAAAGATGGTGCCCTAAACAGAATCCCAGATAAGGCATATCATTATCTATTATCCAGTGGATGATCTCTTTTTCTGCCTTAAGAAAGGGATATTGTTCAACTTGGTCTATGTTGGGACTACCTCCCAAAACGATCAAACCATAATATGAGCCAATATCAGGAATTGGTTGGCGCCAGATTTCAAGAATATCAAGTTGCACATGGTGTTTTTTTGCCGAACGGAGCAGGAATTGTCCCGGTTTTTCCCATGGCATATGCTGTAAAATAAAGAGCCGCGTTTTCATTAGTAGGAAATAATCACTTTTCTTAGCGTGAGATATTTTTTATATGAAAGACTCTGATATGCGGCAGAAGACAGGAATTTCATTCGATTTAAGGGGGCAGCGGTTAAGGGTTGGATCAAGGCCGTAGTGCACTCGTTATGTTAATCTCGAGTTATATCACTGTATTTAGTGCATGAAATCTAGAGCCCAGTTTCATTTTAATTAACTATTTCCAAGCAGTTCTCATGTAGGTTTGGAAACAGGAGGTTTTTATAACAATATTCACAAAAGGCAATATTATTGTCGCCTACTATGCCTTCGTGAGATGACACTAACGCTCTGCCACAGTTTGAGCAGGTAATCTTCTCGCTATGTGATTTTTCATATATTCTTAAAGCGATGATGTTTTTTTTGGTTTCCATTTCTTCTTTCCTCTTGTTCAATTAAACGGCACTCAATAGATAAAATGTAAGCATGCTTTCTTCGATTATTACTAAATTCTTTTCAGAACATTAGGTCAATCTAATTTTCAATCACAACATCTACAATATTCTCTCTTGCAACAATGAGCTCCTGGCGATCTTTTGTAACCCACACATGCATCAACCCAAATACCTGGTATTCTCCGTTCTCCAATCTTGTTGTATCCCAAGAAACCGCGAAGTTGTCTTTCTTTTCCGCTGACTCACCAATTTTTATCCAAGTCTCTGCCCCCTTTTTCCTGCAATACCAGGGATTTGTGGCCCTGATTGGATCTCCTTCATAACCAAGCTCTTTTAATTCCTTCTTTAGCAGGTCTTCGTCAAAGGTTTCACGAAGTAGTACCCTACCAGAAAAGGTTTTTAATGTTTCCGAAGGGACGATAAAATGTGGGCCCCAATTTATTGACATGGCAAGCTCCTAAAAAATGTTAACATTGGGATTAATAACCCGCAATCTTGGTTTAACGATTTTCCATATGCTATATGAATTTATAACATGCATAATATATACCAATACAACTTGTAGGCTTTAGTTGCCGATAAACGCATACATTTTCTATAAATAGAGTTATTTGAGGTCTAGAAAATTACTACATTAATGTATAAAAATTAAAATAATATTACAAAAATGTATTTATTATCGAAGAATACCATGCCGAAGATGGCCATATGAGGAGACTATTGGAAACTATCTTACAATTAGTCGAATTTACCACTCTCGAAGACAAAACTTCTAACAATATGGCGCTTCATGCCTTATGTATCCTTAAGATAACGAAAACTGGAAAAGTATGAAGGGATCTCAGAGAAGAAGAGACATTTTATGATTAAAGCTTTGGAAGGTCTGGTCGCCCACATTGAAGAGTGCTCAATGATTCGACACGCTTAGCACGCATTTAAATAATAGATGAGTCTTCATAGACGGGCCAACCATTATCCAATGTCATGCAGTTCCGGAACTACGATCTCTGACCTGACCTCTAAAACACCTGGGACACCTTTCACAACCTCAAGCAGGCCACTTTCAGACTCGAGAGGGTTGAGGGCTCCAGTAATCTGAACCACGCCTCTCTCTGGTACATCGATGTGGAAGCCTTGCGAGCTGATCTTATTTTTTAGAATCGCGGCCTCGACCTTTTTCAACAAGGATAGTCGTTCCATGGCATATAAGGCTGTGATGCTACAGGCCTTGATTTGTTGAGATTGCGCAACATCCGTTATGAGCTTTGCGGCTGAATCAGTGCCCAATTTGTCTTGGTTAATGATGAGATCATACAGAGACGGATCATTCCAATCGATGTGAAAGGCAAACTGAAGAAAACCTCTTCGCTCACTATCGCTCTTGTGGATTATTTTTTCGGCTGCATCCCTGCTTATGCCTTGCTGATCCATAAGATGCTGGATGCGTGAAGGTTCGGAAGAGAAAATGTGTACATGCAAGCCGCATCCAAAATCACGGAGCAGGAATTGAGCGCCGTGCCCCAGAATAATGCCATGACCCCTCCGGGCAACCTCGTAGACCAATGCCTCCATCAGATCGAGATAGGCTTGGGGCTTATAACTCAAGATGCGGTTAAATAGTCCCGGAGCCTTTTGGTCAAAATCTTTCACCTCTTCTAATGAAATGCCTATATCGACCGCCTCCTGCTGAAGCCTCTGGTCGTCATAAAGATTCAGTTTGAGCTCATTGGAAACGAGCTGGGCGATGGTCATACCACTACTGCCAATGCCGCTCGTGATAGTAATTAGTGACATGAAAGGCCCTCCTTATCCTTGAATTTGTCTTAAACAAGAATTTTAGCACACCTTTTTTTCCATAATCAACACATCTCTATTAAAAACTTTTTGGGAAAAAGATGGAGGAGTGAAAGGAAAGAGGAAATTTCTGTTTAAATATACAGAAAACGTGACATTTTATAGTTTCTATGAAGATCGGTATCGTTGGGCGATAGGATATCTTCTCCCGTAGCCAAAGGATTTCGTGGTAACCTTTAAGCCAGGAGGAGATTGATACCTCTTATATTCGTTTTGATCAACCCGTTTGATAATATCCGTTACAATTGGTGGCTCAAATCCCATCTCAATAATCTCCTTCGGGGCCTTATTGTCTTCAATATAGGCCTTAAGGATGTCGTCTAGGATCTCATACGGTGGCAGATCATCCTGATCAAATTGATCGGGCTTGAGTTCAGCCGAAGGGGGCTTTTGAATAATTCGTTCGGGAATGACTTCTCTATCTTTGTTTATGAAACGAGCAATTTGATATACCATGGTCTTAGGTACATCCGAGATAACGGCCAGACCACCGTTCATGTCTCCATAAAGGGTACAGTATCCCACTGCCAGCTCCGATTTATTGCCTGTTGAAAGGAGCAAATGCCCAAGTTTATTGCTTATTGCCATCAGAATTGTCCCTCGGATCCTCGCCTGGATATTTTGACCTGTAACCTCTGTTGCTACGTTTTTAAATAAGGGAGAGAGTTCTTGAAGAAATGTTTCGAATACCTCTTCAATGGGCATAGTAAAAAGCTTGATGCCCAAATTAGTTGCCAGATTCTTCGTATCTTCAGTATTTTCTTTTAGGGTATACTGAGAAGGCATAAAGATAAGTATGACATTTTCCTTTCCAAGTGCCTGAACCGCAATATATACTGTAAGCGCTGAGTCGATACCACCACTCAACCCAACAACCGCCTTGGAAAATCCACATTTTCGTACATAGTCTCTGGTACCCATGATTAACCCATTAAGGATTGACTCGGGTCCCGTTTCAGAAACTGGATGAAGGTCGCCTTTTTGGGTTTGAGTGTCAAAAACAACTATATCTTCTTCAAAGTCTCGAGCTCTTGCTGCTATTCTGCCTTGAGCGTCAAAAGCAATACTGATACCATCAAAAAGCACACTATCATTGCCGCCAACTTGATTAACATTGAGAAGAGGAACATTATATTTTTTTGTCATAGACCCAAACATGCCCCACTTAAATTTTCTTTTGCCAACATGAAAGGGGGATGCCGAAATATTGATAAGAAGATTAGCGCCTTCTTTGACCATCTTCTCTACCGGATCCGCAGGGTAAAGCCTCCTTGAGAAAAAGTCTTTGTCGTTCCAGATGTCCTCACATATTGTAAGGCCTATTTGGTAGTCCTTATAAGAAAAGGGTAAACATTCTTTTCCGGGTTCAAAATACCTCCTCTCATCAAACACGTCATAGTTAGGCAGAAGTCTCTTGTGTGCCTGGTGGAGAATTTTTCCATTATCAAACAGTGCAGCTGAGTTGTAGAGAGGGTTGCCTTTTTCGTTCGGATTTTTATCCACAAACCCGCATATAACACCAATTCCCCTTATAGAGGTAATCAGCTTTTCCAGATGCATCAGGTTAGCATCAACAAAGTCTTTTTTTTCCAGAAGATCTCGTGGCGGATAGCCAGAGATAATGAGTTCTGAAAAGACGATGAGATCACAGGAAAGATTTATAGCCATTTCTGCTGCAGCGATAATCTTTTCAGTGTTGTGGGTAAAATCCCCTATGATCGGGTTAATTTGTGCTAAGGCTATTTTCATATTTTATAGTTATAAAGATATTGGCCAATCGCCATCCCAGCACTTAAGGCATAAACCCTCTTTAGAGATCTTCAATGCTGCAACAAAGGCCTCTAAACTGTTGTACTTTACAGAATCGGCGCCGATCTTTTCAGAAACCCACGCTTCCAAGGCCTTAAGTTCATCCATTGTGGAGATACTTCCTTCTGAAAGGTATTGCCTGGCTAAAAGCTCTTCATAGGTCCGGGTTGATATACCGAAATCGCAAGGGTACATTAATGGTGGACAGGCGATACGCGCATGAACCTCTTTGGCGCCGGCATTCTTCAAATCTCTCACCTTGTCTCTGATTTGGGTACCCCTGACGATCGAGTCGTCACAAAGGACAATTCGTTTGTCCTTAATCGCATATTCAAGAACAGAGAGCTTTTTCTTTGCCATCCTGTCCCGATCTTCCTGGGTTAACTGTGTATAACTTCGATCAGCATATCTGTTATAGAGAAAAACCTCCTGGTAGGGCAATCCGGATACCATGTGATATCCCAGGGCATGTCCGATGCCTGACATAGGTACCGGTGCAACAAGATCGGCCTGAATGCCGCCTTCTTCAATGTCTCTTTCTGCCAGGCTCTTTCCAAGGTTATTTCTCGCCTCTTGAACATAGAGTCCGTCAATCTTACTATCCATACTTGCTGTGTATGCCCATTCAAAGGCACAATGTGCTCTCCTTGGGCTTTTTATTGTTTCCTTGGTCTCGAATCCCTCTTTGTTGATAAACACAATCTCCCCTGGTCGCACGTCTCTACGGTAATTAAAACCTAAGTTCTGAACAGCTCTTGACTCGGAGCTCACCATAAAGGCATTCAATCCTTCTCCCAACATGAGAGGTCGAAATCCATAGATATCTCTGGCTGCATATATTCCATCGTGGGTTAAAACAACAAGCGAGTAAGCACCTTTTATTCTTTCAGCCAACAGAGAAATCCCTGTCACTACATTTTTCTCTTGCATGATGAGTTTGGAGATGATCTCAATACCTAAACCATGATAAAAAGCCTCTCCTCTATTTTTCATCTCCTCTAAAAGCATATCACTGTTAATAATATTGCCACTAAAGGCGACTGCTATCTCACCAACAGCGCCCTGCCACACCATGGGCTGCCTTTCTTTAAGGCTCACATGTCCAATGCCAATGTTTCCTTTAAAGGTCTCCAATTCATGAGAGGTAAAGGTGTTTCCCACCCGACCATAATGGGTTATCTGGTATATTCTTTTTCCACTGGTGGTGGCTATACCGCAAAACTGCTGACCCCTGTGTTGAAGAAAGTCAAGACCTCTGTAAATGTCTTCAACGCAGTCTGTATCTTTCACAATGCCAAAGACACCGCAGTTATCACCTATTGATTTCATTCATTACCTCCTTGTTGATCTCCTGAAGACGTATCAATATCTCGATGGTAGCTCTGAAGTGATTTGACAAGCCCATGATCACTTTGAAACGCTTCGATGCCTCTGACAGCAGCCATAGCTGCTGCAAGGGTAGTGATATAAGGGACCTTGTACTTAATGGAAGATTTGCGAATATATGAATCGTCGTATTTGCTCAATTTACCGCTTGGTGTATTGATAACTAACTGAATCTCCCCATTTTTTATGGCATCTGCTATATTTGGCCTTCCCTCATGTAATTTGAGTATATGTTCCGATTCGACCCCATGTTCTGCCATAAAGTTATGGGTTCCCTCAGTAGCCTTGATCGTAAAGCCAAGCGCTTTGAATCGTGTAGCGATCTCTGGAATGGTAGATCTGTCTTTTCCTGACACAGTAATAAGAACGGTACCTTCAGTAGGAAGTCGTTGTTGTGCAGCCTCCTCAGTCTTAAAAAATGCCGGACCAGGGTTTTTGGCAAGGCCAAGCACCTCTCCTGTGGACCGCATTTCAGGGCCTAAAAGAGGATCAACCTCAGGGAACATATTAAAGGGGAAGACCGCTTCCTTTACTCCAAAATGTGGAATATATCTTTGTTTAAGATTAAGATTGTCAATCGTTGCGCCAAGCATGATGTTGGTGGCTAATCGGGCCATAGAGATATTGCAGACCTTGGAGACAAGGGGGACAGTTCTGGATGCGCGCGGGTTGGCCTCAAGGATATAAACGGTATCGTGGGCAATGGCATATTGTATGTTTAAAAGACCAACCACATTGAGCTCTACTGCTATCTTCTTGGTATATTCGTTGATGGTAGCAATGTGCTGAGATGGGATGCTGACTGGTGGAATTATGCAGGCAGAGTCTCCTGAATGGACACCGGCGAGTTCTATGTGTTCCATAATAGAAGGCACAAATGCACGGGTGCCATCAGACAGGGCATCAGCCTCTGCTTCAATAGCATTTTCTAAAAATTTGTCGATTAGAATAGGCCTTTCAGGTGTAACACCAACAGCGGCTACCACATAATGCCTGAGCATCTCCTCATCATAAATCACCTCCATTCCCCTTCCCCCAAGCACGTAGGATGGCCTGACCATGAGAGGGTATCCGATCTTTTCTGCAATGAGTAAGGCTTCATCCAGAGTGCTGGCCATTCCAGATTCTGGTTCAGGTATGCCAAGTTTGGCCATCATCTTACGGAAACGATCCCTGTCCTCGGCCAGGTCAATGCTCTCCGGTGATGTTCCTATGATTTTGACGCCGGCCTCTGCCAGCTCTTTTGCAATATTAAGTGGTGTTTGTCCCCCAAACTGCACTATTACTCCCTCTGGCCTCTCCTTTTCATATATGCTCAATACATCTTCAACTGTGAGAGGTTCGAAATAGAGTCGGTCAGATGTATCATAGTCGGTTGAGACAGTTTCAGGATTACAGTTTATCATGATAGATTTGAAACCCAGATCACGCAAGGCAAAGGCTGCGTGGACACATGTGTAATCAAATTCTATTCCCTGTCCGATACGGTTAGGCCCGCCGCCTAGGATCATAATCTTACGACCTGCTTCTTTTTCGACTTTATCTGGTGCATTGTAGGTAGAGAAATAGTACGCAGCGTTTTCAACACCGCTCACAGGAACAGGTTCCCACCCCTCAACCACTCCAAGAGAGGCGCGCTTACTTCTGATGTCTTTTTCCGATATTTCAAGGATGTTCGATAGATACCGGTCTGCAAATCCGTCCTTCTTGGCCTGGATGAGCAGATCATCAGGAAGAGCTTTGCCTTTAAAGGTGAGGATTTTTTCCTCAAGCTCAACGAGCTGCTTCATCTGTTCAATAAACCAGGGTTTAATATAGGTTTTATTGTAGAGTTCATTGATGGGTGCACCTTTTCGTAATGCCTCATACATAATGAATTGTCGTTCGCTTGAGGGTTCAGCTAATAGGTCCATTAGGTCCTCAAGAGATTTTTCATGAAAATCCTTTGCAAACCCAAGCCCATAACGACCATTTTCAAGGGAGCGGATCGATTTTTGAAAGGCCTCTTTGTATGTTTTTCCAATGCTCATAACCTCACCCACTGCCCTCATCTGTGTGCCAAGCTTGTCTTCGGCACCCTCGAATTTCTCAAAACCCCACCTGGCAAACTTTACTACAACGTATTCTCCAGAAGGGGTATATTTATCCAGGGTGCCTTCCCGCCAGTAAGGGATCTCATCCAGGGTCATGCCAGCTGCTAAGAGCGTAGAGATTCTGGCAATAGGGAAACCTGTAGCCTTTGATGCAAGGGCTGAAGATCGGGATGTCCGTGGGTTAATCTCAATAACAACAACACGGCCTGAGCTCGGATCATGGGCGAACTGAATATTGGTACCGCCGATGACCTGGATTGCCTCTACAATCTTGTATGAGTAATCCTGCATTCGCATCTGCAGTTCGGGGTCTATGGTAAGCATGGGTGCTGTGCAGTAAGAATCGCCAGTGTGAACTCCCATTGCATCTACGTTTTCTATGAAACAGACAGTGATCATCTGGTTCTTTTTATCTCTCACCACCTCGAGCTCCAGTTCCTCCCAGCCGAGCACCGATTCCTCCACAAGAATTTGGCCAATTAAACTGGCAGAAAGTCCACGACTTGCTACAGTCCTGAGCTCTTCAACGTTATACACGAGGCCACCGCCTGTTCCTCCCATAGTATAGGCAGGCCTAATGACTACTGGGTAGCCAAGTTCCTGCGCAATTTTTTCCGCATCCGCAACACGATAAGCTGGTGCACTTTTCGGCATCTCTATTCCCAGCCTTTTCATGGTCTTCTTAAACTCGATGCGATCCTCACCTCGCTCGATTGCATCTACTGCCACACCAATTATTGTCACACCATATTTTTTTAAAATCCCCTTTTTGGACAACTCTGAGGAAAGATTAAGCCCTGACTGCCCTCCGAGATTTGGTAATAGGGCATCTGGCCGCTCGTAGGAAATAATCTTCTCCATGGTATCTACATTAAGTGGCTCAATGTAGGTAATATCGGCCATTTCTGGATCGGTCATGATGGTTGCTGGATTAGAATTGACCAAGACAATCTCATAACCAAGTGCCTTTAGGGCCTTGCAGGCCTGGGTACCGGAGTAATCGAATTCACAGGCCTGGCCGATAATAATAGGACCAGAACCGATAATCATAATCTTATGTATATCGGTACGTTTGGGCATTGCCCACCCCCTTAAATATAATTAAAATGCTCAATCCTTTGAAAATTATACTGTTTTGGAAAAATAGTCCGAACACAGAAATTTATCAAGCAGTTTCCTTATAAATAGAGACTTTCTAATCAATATGGATACACACCCTAAGTTTTATATAATCAGGAGATGAAGAGATTTTTTGTGGAAAAATTTGGATCACTTGTCAGATTAACACCCAACCGTCTTAAACCCGCTTCATCTCCCGGTGTGGGGATATGTGTTATATGGACCTCACAGCCCTGAAGTTCTTTTAATTTCTCAATAGCTAATTGAGCAGCAGAATTTGTCGTAGCGCTGATACCAAGGGCAATCAAGGTTTCGTTCAAATCCAGGCTAACCGTTTTCTCATTCAGGACTTCTGTCTTAAGATTTTTGACTGAATCCGTTATGTGGGAAGGTAACAATTTTATTTTATTGGGAATTTCCGCCAAGTGCTTTATGGCATGCAAAATAAGACTTGATGCTGCATGCATAAGAGGAGAGTTATTGCCGGTAACTATGGTGCCGTCCTTTAATGCAATGGCTGCCCCACAATAAATGCCTTCATTACCTTTATTTGCCTCTTGTGCATCTTTAGCAGCCTGGCGTGCCGGTTCAACAACACTCCTGTGCTTCGGCTCAAAATTAAAATCCCGGATAAAAAGTTCTACTCTCTGGACGGTCTCCTTGTCTGCAAACCCCATCACATATTCACATTGGTATCGAAAATACCGCCTGATAATTTCCTGCTTGGCTGCCGTACCTGTGATTCCATCATCAGTTATGGCGAAACCTGCTCGATTCACTCCCATATCTGTTGGAGATTTGTAAAATGATTCGCCACCAGTTATTTTTTCTAATATTCTTTTTAGAACAGGGAATATTTCGACATCGCGGTTATAGCTTACGGCTATGAGATCGTATGATTCTAAATGGAAGGGATCAATGAGGTTAAAATCTTTGATATCAGCAGTTGCTGCCTCATATGCTACATTAACAGGATGTTTAAGAGGTAGATTCCATATAGGAAAGGTCTCAAATTTGGCATACCCTGATTTAACCCCTTTCCTGTAGTCATGATATAATTGAGAAAGACACGTGGCTAACTTCCCACTGCCTGGACCGGGACCTGTAACAATGACCAGAGGTTTTTTTGTTTTAATATATTCATTTGCTCCGTAACCTTCGTCGCTGACTATTAGATCTACATCGGTCGGATATCCTTTTGTATAACGATGGGTGTAAACCTTTATGCCTCTCCTTTCCAATTTATTTTTAAACAATGTGGCGGCTGGTTGATTATCGAAACGGTTTATAATCACACCAAGTACATCAATTCCCCACCCTCGTAAATCGTCGATAAGTTTGAGGGCATCGGAATCATAGGTAATGCCAAAGTCTGCTCTTATTTTTTTTCTTTCAATATCACCGGCATAAATGCAAAGCAGGATGTCTGCCTTATCTTTTAATTGCTGTAAAAGCTTTATTTTTCCATTCGGATCATACCCGGGTAAAACCCTCGAAGCGTGATAATCATAAAGTAGTTTACCTCCAAATTCGAGATACAGTTTGTTGTTAAACCTCTTAACCCTTTCGAGGATTGCAGCGGTCTGTTCTCTAATGTATCGCTCATTGTCAAAACCTGTTGTTTCTTCTGCCACGTTTTCCTCGTCTATTGATTATTTTCCCCGAGTTTCCTTATCCTGATCTATCTTCATATCATGTGAGTACGCACATAGGCCATTAAAAACCCGCATCTTTTTATAAGAAACCGGGCCTTGGTATTCAGATTACGGCACCTCTTTTTTCAGAGTTAATAACCTATTATGAATTTTTACGAAAAACTATCAAAAAAGGTAGTTTTCGTCAAGGAAGGTTTAACTTGTTTGATTAGAAATCAAGCTAGGTAAACAAAAAATCCCCTCATCGGAGAAATCAGAGGAGCAAGACAAAAACAGGAATCGGTCGCTTGACCAGATTCCCCCTTGCCTTTTCATTGCCAATTAGCTGTTTAAGATAGCCTCTGCCTCTTCCCTGTAAGCCTCCATAAGGTAAGGAATACCCGTTACTTTAGCACATTCTTCTGTAAGAGACATCAGATCCTTCCGTGAGATAGAAGAAAAGGAAAAATTTCTTGTACCAGCCATTAATTGTTGCAGCCCGACACGTATTTTGTCACTGTAACTGTACAAACCGATAGCACCCAAGGGGATATTTTTAATCTCATCAGCACCTATTATCTCTTTAACGGTTTCATAGTTAACAAATATCTCTTCAACGGTTGAGCCAAACCTGCTTACAGTTTTGGGCAGCTTATCTTCTTTCAACCATTTTGCTATATTTTTGCCTACCATACCCGGAATCATAAGTGCCCTGCCCATGCAAATAGCTTTTACAAATGGAGAACCTAAAGCAACTCCTTTGAATATCCCATCCTCAGAACTGAAACCTCCTGCAAAGGCAATGTCCGGCAATCTTTCACCTCTGTCGGCCAGTTTTTTACAAAAATCGTAGGCTGCAGAATGGAGGTAGATGCTGGGCATACCCCATTCCTCCATCATCCGCCAGGGGCTCATGCCTGTCCCGCCACCAGAGCCATCGATGGTAAGGAGATCTATATTGGCTTTCGAGCCCCACTTGATGGCCATGGCCAATTCTCTAAGACCATAGGAACCGGTTTTCAGGGTTATTCTCTTAAAACCAATATCTCTTAAGCGTTGGGCCTCAGCGAGAAACCCGTCTTCGCTTATAAAGCCCATTCTGCTGTGACGTTCAAACTCCTTTAAAGCACCATCTTTAAAGGCAGCCTGGACAGTTTTATTTGACGGATTAGGCGTAACTATGTAACCCCTTCTCTGAAGCTCTAAAGCTCTTTCGATGCTGTCCACCTTGATTTCACCACCAATGCATTTGGCTCCCTGGCCCCATTTCAGTTCTATGGTATTCAGCCCGTGTTTATTGTTAACATACTCAGCCACACCTAAACGGGTGTCTTCAACATTCATCTGGACAAGTATTTCACCATACCCCTGATGATATCTTCGGTAAACCTCAATCCGGCGATCCATTTCTGGGGATTTGACAATCTTATTGTTGCTGTCAAGCTCCAGTTCAGGATCTATACCACACACATTCTCCCCGCAAACTATGGTAATACCACTTAACGCAGCCCCAATTGCAAAATGTTCCCAGTTTTTCCGGGCAATCTCAGTAGATCCCAGGGCGCCGGTAAAAATGGGGAGCCCCATTTTAACCTTTTTGTCCCAACCATATTCAGTCTCTGTATTTACTATAGGAAAGGTGGCTGTATCTGGATCACCCACTATTCCTTCACCGAGTCCTTTTGCCCCACGGGCATAGCCTTGGATGTTGAGGTGTGAGTAGTCTACAGGATAGTTCTTGTCTGCGCCCGCCGTTACTTCTCCAAAAGGACCAGGATACAGTAATTCACGTCCTCTAAATGTTGCCTTAAACACCTCACAATTACCTGTACAGCCATCAATACACCGGGAGCAAAGACCGCTCATAGGGACAACACTCCTTGAACGATTTGCAGTGCCAGTTGCATCATTTGAATTTGGTCTGGATAAATTACCCATAGTAACTCCCCCCTTTAATAAGTTTTTAAACAAAAAAAGTCCACTCATCTCATAGGTGAGATGACGTGGACCTCTTTGTCTTTTGTAATACGCCGTTGTATTACGTATATTTAAAATTTATTAAATTAAATAATGAAAAATTATACGTATGTCAAGTTTATATTTTATATGTCCTGAGAAATTATAACGGCCTCTGCTATCTCTTTCATAGATTTTCTGGTATCCATACTCTTTTTCTGTATCCAGCGGAAGGCTTTTTCTGCTGAAAATCCCTTCTTTTCCATCAATATTTCTTTTGCCCTATCAATCATCTTTCTCTTTTCAAGTTCCTCTTCAATTATCTTTGTTCTGACCATAAGTTGTGTGTTTTCAATGGCTACCGCAGCCTGGTTTGCTACTGTTGTTATTAGGCTGACTTCCGTTTCTGAAAATTTATGAGGCTCGATCGTAAAGCAATCCAGCACACCTATCACTTTATCTTCCTTTACATGCAAGGGAACACCAAGCATTGATACTAAACCCAGATTTTTTGCCATCTCCTTTTCCTTAAATCTGGGCTCTTTTAATACATTTTCTACTTTTAGCGGCCTGTTAGTGGAAGCAACATAGCCTACAACCCCCTCATTTAAATTAAGCACTCTATCTTTAACATAATCTGGATCAATGGCCTGGGTAGCCTTGAGCCTGGCTTTTTTACCTTTTTCACTTTCCTCTATCAGCCACAGTGAGCAGATATCTACACCAGTGACTTTGGCTGTAACCATAACGATCAACTTGAGAATATCTTCTAAGTATTTATCTGAGGTGATTGCTTTACTTATTTCAGTTATGCCCTTGATATATTTATCATATGTTTCTTCCGATATTTTATCCATTTTGTTTAACTAACTCCAAAAGAATGCGAGAAAAAACAATTAGTGTTACCTCCTGTCTTCTTTGTGCAAACAGGCCTGGACAAATCCATAAAAGAGGGGAGACGGTTCCTCCATCCTTGATTTTAATTCCGGGTGTGCCTGGGTAGCGATAAAATATTTCAACTCTGGAAGCTCAATAAACTCAACAAGCCTTTCATCCCTGCTCATTCCTGAAAAGACAAGCCCTTTATCAGTGAGGTCCTTATGATATTCTGGATTAACTTCATAACGATGCCTGTGCCTTTCTGAAATAACAAGAGATTTGTAAAGCTTGCTGACTATTGTACCCTTCTTTACAATGGCCTCATATGCCCCGAGTCTCATGGTGCCGCCCTTTTCTTTAATATTTTTTTGCTCCGGAAGTATATCTATTACAGGGAACGGCGTATCTGGATTAAACTCCGTGCTATTAGCCTCTTTTAGGCGGCAAACATTTCGTGCATATTCTACAACTGCCAATTGAAGCCCAAGGCAGAGGCCAAGAAATGGAATATTTTCTTCTCTGGCCCTTCTGATAATCTCAATCTTGCCTTCTGTTCCTCTGGAGCCAAAGCCACCAGGAACAATCACCCCATCTATGCCATCTAAGGCTTTAGCCTCTGTAAGGTCTGTTGTTTCTATCCATTCAAGGTTTATCTTACATCCCAGGTGGGCTGAGCAATGATTTAATGATTCAATAATGGAGGCATAGGAATCTTCGAGTTTCGTGTACTTTCCGCACATTGCAACAGTTATTTCACTTTTTGGATTCCTTATATTTTTAATCAGTTTCTTCCACTTTCTGAGGTCTGGTGGAGAGTAAATATTTAGTTTTTTGTGGAGGATTTCAGCTATTCCTTCTTTTTCAAAGACAATTGGTATCTCGTATATGTCATCCACATCCAGACCAGTGATCACAGCATCTAGGCTCACATCACAAAAATTAGAGATCTTTAATTTTACCTCTTTGCTTAATAATTCTGAGCATCTGCCTATGATAATATCTGGGAAAATTCCTCTCTGTTTTAAAAGATTGACGCTCTGCTGTGTTGGCTTTGATTTCTGCTCGTTTACCCCATGGGGAATAGGAACATATGTCAAATGTATGTAAACAATATTTTTTCTGCCAACATCCTCCTTCATCTGCCTCATTGCCTCGAGAAAGAGCTCATTTTCAATATCTCCTACTGTGCCCCCTATTTCCACGATAATGAGATCAGCCAGCTCTTCTTTAGCGATTTCATAGATGTGACCTTTAATAATATCAGTAACATGAGGAATGTATTGAACGGTACGTCCTAAGTAATCACCCCTTCTCTCTTTTTCTCTTACCATGTGAAATATCTTACCCATGGTAAGGTTCCACTTGGATTTGCAACTAATACCCAGGAATCGCTCATAGTGCCCAAAATCCATATCTACTTCCCCTCCATCATCCAGGACAAACACCTCCCCATGTTCAAATGGATTCATTGTTCCTGGATCAACATTAAGATAGCCATCACATTTTATAGGAATAATTTTCAGCTTTGAAGAAAGAAGATGGCCAATGGAAGCAGCAGCAATTCCTTTCCCTAATCCGGAGAGAACCCCTCCAGTTACGATGATATATTTGGTGTTAGGCATGGCAATAAAACATATTGCAAAATATACAGTTTATTGAAATCAAAGGCATTGCTTGAGACATAGATTCTTGTCACTCATTTGGAATATTAATTTTATAAGGAAATTTCTCATTTATTGAAATCATTGTCAATAAGGGTTTTTCTCATTTGCTCTTTTACATTTTCCCTTAATTCCATTGCTTTTCTTGGATCAATTCTTTAAGCACGCTTTTTTGAATATTTTGAGTCTCTTCCCATCGTTCCAGAATGGGTTGAGGGATAGAAATTTGAGCATATCCAGGTCGAAATAAACAGGTTTCATCCTCCTCATCCCAATCGTACCTATTGGTACTGTCTAAATCGAAGGGGCTTCCTCTAAAACCTCCAGTCAGCAAAGATATTCGAGAAAATATGTGGCGATCCCTTACCCCAATGCAGTTAGGGATGGCGTTTGGGCTGATACATCGGATGATGCTTGGAGGAATTGTATTTTGATACCATAACCCGGTTGAAGCAAAGTAAGCACCTTCTTTAATCAGGTTAAGGGAATGAAGCTGGTAGGGGTTTTTAATAAGCCCATAGAAAGAGCCTTTCTCTACTGTGATGTCCATTTCCTTAAATCTCTGTAAAAAGATAAGCAATTTTTCCATATACGCTATAAAATGGAAAAATTCATCGTGATCCAATTCCATGTTATCTGCAATGTTTGCAAGGAGATTAAAAACCTGCTGAGAAACAGGAGGAATAGGATAAAGTTCAAAGAGGGCATTCAGGTTAAATTCATCCAATTTTTCCATGAATTCAGGGAGGATGGGATAGGTTTTTAGGGAGTGAGTACCTTTACGTAATCTCTTTACAACAACCGATGCTGGCACCTTACCAACCGTAACCATGCGCATGGCATCAATAGTTCGGGCTTCGGTTTCGGAAATGGCCTGGGTGAGTTCGGTATCCACTTTTTGAGATATATAGCTTTTGCGAAATTCTTGCATAACCTTAAATGTTTGATGATAGATAAACTGCGCTAAAGGTCTCTCAAAGGAAAGATCGGGATCTCTGCTAATTTCATAGTGAATAACCCTGAGGATATCTTCATTGTTAAAGCGAAGGACAAGAAAACGCCCGATCTGGAGTGCTTCCTTTTTGTTTCTTTTTTTTAGATACGCAATAAAGCGCTTGACCAGATTCGAAAAACTGTCTCTCCATTCACCCTTTTGCCTTAGCTGGTTGTAAGAAACGCCAAACCAATTCAGGCTAATCAGGTCTTTTTCACGGATTCCCACACGTAACTCAAGAAATTTTCGATAGATCTTTTGAAAGGCAGTGAGACTTTGAAAAAGGACCTGCTTTTCCTTTTCTTTAAGATTTGTATTACGTGAGATATAGATAACAATTGCTTCAATTTCGTAGTTATTGATCAGGACTTCACAGGCATGAGATTTAATTACATGATTGATATTTTTTTCTCGACCCAGAATGATTTGAATGATCGGTTTGATTATGATCAAAAACTCTGGTGTCCTGAGTTTGTGAAAGTTTAGCAATTCAATGAGTAATTGTGGAGAAACGTGGTTTCTGTATTTTCCTGATGTTTCCGTCAGAATTTTTGCGATACACATATCGAGAAAGATAGAGGGGTGAGGAAGAGAGGAGCTGAGAAAAAGGTCATATAATTTTTGAATGACAGTCAGGTCATACGGTTTTTTTGGAAAAATAATATCTATGAGGTTTCGCTTGCGGTCTTTATTATTGAGCATTGGTTGTGCTATTTCCCATTCTTTCTGAAAGCAGGTATAAATGGAGTCAGTGTCCAGGTAAGGGTGATTGTTCGGAGTGAACAGAAAGTCCAAGGAATAGGTTTTAAATGCCTTGATTTGGGAAAGGATAGACTGGTGGATATCTTCTATATCAAAAGGCATAAATAGGTACTTCTACTAAAATAGATACAAGTTTTGATTAGCTTTTGCCCACCAAGGCCTTCTTAAAGCCACACTATACTATTAATTACATTAAAAGGTATCGCCAGATGAGGAAGATATGATGAATTCAGCTATCTTTTCTGCGCTATTGCCAAAAAGTTTTTCCATTTCAAGCAAGTTAAGATATTCATCTTTCCAGGATAGGTCTGTCTCTTCAACAATATTTTTAATGTGATGAAATTTTTCACCCAGGGCCTTTACCTTTTTTAACAGGTCAACTTCTTTCTTAAACGAAACATTAAGAAGCAGGAGATGATCAATATTAGGCCCTTGTTTCATTATGGGGATGATAAGGATACTTCTGTTATCAATTTTTCCTTTTCCAATAAAGACATTTCCTGCATTAACAATGATTCTCTTGGTTCCTTTTAGCCTTTTATCTGTGTGCACGCGCGAGACAAGCTGAGAAGAACTGCCTGTCTTTTTTACAATTTCAATCATTGAGTTTTCAACCGACTCTCCAGTATAGGTAAGGTTACTTATTTTATAAAGGGTTTCACCTTTTATTTCAGAAATAATCTCCTGAAGATTGGTTAACACAAGAACATTTTTATTTGTAATATTGCTCACATCAAATTTATTGTTCTTCAGGGCCTCAAACAGTAATCCCTCAATCGGCTTCCATATTCTACTCGTTCCCACTGTCACTGTTTTGGCCTGATGCTTTATTGCATCTATAGGCCGAGCCATATCATTTATAGCCTCTCCTATAGAGCGAAAAAAGATATCAAACATATTGGGGGCTGTTCCGCTAACGCCAAAATCCAGCTCAAAGTCAGACACTGGCAGCCGTCCAGAGAGATATTTTAATAGAAGGGTCAGATCAGAGGCTGCATTTAATTCCATGGCTGTGGTGTATCGCCTATCTTCCATTCTTTTTTTAAAATAAGAAAAAAACTTCGCAGTTTTCTCTTGAAAGACCTTCTCCAGTATTGTTTGGTAGATATCAAGCCCTTTTTCAATCGAGGCTGAAATATATGAGCTCATCTCTTGCCTGAAATCAAAGAGAAAACGAGATTCTTCATTTATTGCCCTTGCTGCATAATACCCCCAGAGGTGACCCGCCAGGGTTGTTATAATAGGAGAGAACCGCTCTTCTATCTCTGGCACATAAAGTAATGAATCTGCATAGGGTTTAAATCTTTCCTCGCCTTCAGTTGCGATCACGATTGTCGTAGCCTGATGTGCTTTGAATATGGCTGTATCCTTGATGATATCATTTATAACATCACCCCTGTTACCAGCTGCACAGATGAAAATAAGAGGTTCTGAGGAAAGATCAATATGTTTTTTATCTTCAACGACATCTGAAGAGATGGTCTTATAGCAGAGTTCGCTTAATTTTATCCTTATCTCATCTGCAGCTATTTTGTTGTAGCCACTCCCAACAACAGCCCAATATTTTTTTGTAGGTGCAAAGTTATGCGCGGATCGTGATATCTCTTCCTTCTTTGAGAGAACTTTTTTCATTAATGAAGGAAGCTTCATGAGTCTTTCAAGCTCTCCATGAATAAAATCATCGTCCCTCATGTTTGTTAATTGTGCCAGTTTAAGCCCAAGGATACTCCCTGCTGCAATCTGAGAATAATAGGCCTTGGTGGAGGCAACAGACATCTCAATATCTCTTCCGGTACTTGTGTATAGAACACCATCTACCTTGAAGGTGATATCTGAATCCCGTCTATTCACAATAGCCATGGTGTAGGCTCCACGCTGTCTTGCCATATCTACGGCCATATTTGTATCTGTGGTCGTACCGGATTGGGTTATTGCGATAATCAGGGTATCTCTCAGATTCGTTTTTTTTGAGAGGTTTCCACTAAACTCTGAAGCCTTACGAGGAGCAACCTGGATGTTACTGTTTTCGAGGTAATAATTAAGCAGCTCCGCGCACCCACAGGCAGCAACTCCTGCTGTCCCTTGGCCTATAAACAATATGTTCCGTATCCTATTTTGTTGAAAGGCCTTCACTATCGCAGGTGGGAGACTATCATCCTCTACGATTATAAGAGAATGTCTTTTCCCATGTTTTTGCGATATTCTCCATTTGTTTTGAACTGTTTTTTCCACTGATTCGGGAGATTCACAGATTTCTTTAAAGAAGTAGTGGGGAAAATTTTGGCGATCAATATCCCTTGATGTTATCTCGGTCTTTTTTATATCATGAGCTGAAAGTTGAAGGGGGGTACCGTCATAATACATTGCATTTATGCCGGTAAGTCCACCGAGTGATTCCTGATCTAAAATGAATATTTGCCCTTGATTTTTGCCTTCCAATTCATTTACATTTTTTTCACCTTCCATTTTAATATAGCGGGAAGTCTCTTCCACAAGGCCATAGACCTCTGAGGCAGTGAGATAACATTCTTTACACAAACCGACAAAAATCGTCTGTCCGCTACCTCTCTGGGCCAGAAAAATTTTCCCTGGTGCAATGTCGGTGTGCATGGCTATGGCGTGAGAGCCTGTAAAATCATTAACAGCTAATCGGAATGATTCATCAATAGGGTGGCCCTTGTCATAATATTTTTGTATCTGAAGAGGTATGATTTTTGTATCTGTAGTGATCTCATCAGGGATGGATTGTTTCGTTTCTTTTTCATATTCTTCTTTTAGAATGAAGTAGTTATCGATATCCCCGTTCAGGCATGCGTGAATAATCCCCGTGCTATCGCTCGATTCATGGGTTCTGTTATTGCGGATAGTGATATTATCAACGGGATGACAGTTGGATTCGCTGATCTCCCCCACAGAGGCCCAGCGTGTGTGGGCAACAATAGTTTGATAAATAACTGGAAGGGTAATAAATAATTGAAAAATGCTGTCATCCTGAATTTGTTTCCTTAAGAATTTTACATTATCCCCTAAATGCCCAATCTGGGCAGCAATCTTATACGTAAAAATGACAGTTATGTTGTTTCCGCTCTTGTTAACAGTAATATGCCTGTTTAAAAGGATTCTCTCTTTTTGCCGGGTTGAAAGTTCATCCAGTAATGATTTTTTTGTTAATCTTTTTTCGAATTCGAGATAGTCTTTTTTCTTTAAAATAGTAATAATAGAAATGCCTGCCGAGTCTCTGCCCCTCACTTCTAATCGGTCTACATTATTAAAGAGAGTGTTTATTGATTTAAGTTGTGTGAAGGTCAGGAAAGATAAATCTTTATTAGTAAAAGCAGATAGCTCCTCTATCTTTTCTGTGTTCTGCAAGATCTCTTCTTTGAGAGACCAACATATATCCTTTAGCAGGCTTATTCTCTTTATGATGATCTCATTTTCTTCAAACGAGAGAATGTTCAATCTTTGATGGTACTCATTTTCTTCTCCGTTAATAATTTTTTCTAAAACAAGGGACACTTTCTTAAGTTTTTCTCTGGCGGAGGCCTCTTGAAAAATGGTGTACAGAGAGGATGTAAGTTTCACAGTACCAACATGATCATGTAACTCTTTGAGAAAGGTTTCCCCGCCGAGATAATTGTCTGTAAGGTCTGCCTTTTTTTTGTGTATCTTTTTATAGGTATGTCCCTTTAGGTGAAGAATCATGGATTCTATTTCTTTTAAAGGGATTTTGGGTGTAGCAATCTCCTCTTTTTTAAAGGCTACGATACCGGTAAGCCCACAATTACATTGGCTGTCTTGAACTGGAAAGAAAACAAAAGCACCAGCAGAGATGCTTTTTATGCTCTTTCCAAAATAAATTTTGTACGAAAAATTTTTTTTAATAAAGATCGTTATTTTTTCTAAAAAAGCCATTTTTTTCATAAGAGATCTTGTGTTATATATTCTCTCTTTGTCATGATTAGATGGTAAAGATATGTTTGCAGGTGGGTATGAAAAGCAAAAAGCAATAACCTTTGAAACCTGAATTTTGAACCAGACAACCTGGATAGTTACAAAAACTGTAAGACCTCCAATATTTTAACGTTCCTTTTAGTCACTTATATTTTCAATCTCAATACCCCGTTGGTTTATCTTGTTTGCATTTTCCAAAACCTTTTTGGCAGCGGCCTTATCGATCACATAAATCATGGTACCATCTTTTTGAGAAAATATTTGCCCGTAGGATATGGGCACTAACGGTGTAGGGTCATGTAAAAGGGATTCTGCCACAGGATCTACCTTACGCTCTCCGTTAGCCAACAGAAGCACCGTTTTTGCATTATACACGAGCTCAACTCCCATGGAGATTGCATACCAGGGGCTTTGATCTTTACTTGAAAAGTGCCCGTCTTTCACGGCATTTGCCACCGTATTTTCATCAAGTTTCACTAAAAGCATCTTGTTTCTCTCAAAAGGGATGCCTGACTCATGAAAGGCAACATGACCAAGCCCGCCAACCCCTATCACCTGGAGGTCAATCCCTCCATTTCGTTCAATTTTTTCCCAGTATGCATCGAGTATCTCTTTTCGAATCCAGGCAAGATATTCAGAATGAGCATTGGCCTTTATTGCAATGGCCTTTCCTTTGTCGGCCCCCTGCTCCTCCCAATCATTGGGGTTGGCATTGAGCTCGGCGAGAAGACGTTCCTGATCAATGAGCGTGCCCCATGGTACATTCGTTTCCTTGAATTTTTTTTCAAGGAGACCGAAAAATTCCTGCACCATAAAAAAGCTATAACTTTCAGGATGCAGAGCACGCTGCTGGCCATTTTCTCCGGGGAGGCCTACATATTCATCGAGGTTAAAACTTTTAATTTTCGTACAGTCAAATTCCCCTGCATTTGCTAACGTGGCAAAGTGTTTATAAAGGCCGGTGGGCGTATTACCAGTAGCGAGACCAAGGATATAGGCATCCTTATTGTGTAATGTGTCTTTTATGTCTTTTACTACTATTTGGGCAGCAACCTCACTCATATGATCAAAGTCTCTGGTTACAATTACCTTAAAGGACATAGCAATATCTCCTGTCTGGATTTATTTAACAAAGTTTTTTTCGGATCACATCAACAATTTGCCTACAGTATTTCTCAGTCTCCTCATCACTAGGCCCCTCAACCATCACCCGGCACATATTCTGTGTTCCTGAGTAGCGAACTAAAACCCTTCCCTTATCACCTAGTTGCTCTTCAACGCCTTTAATAACTTGATTTATCTCAGGAATGGTGGAGAGCTCTGGTTTGCTCTTCACGTCAATGTTGATGAGTTTTTGGGGAAACACCTTCATGACCTGAGCAAGTTCAGATAAGGGCCTTTGAGCCTTTTTCATGGCGGCCACTAACTGCAAAGCAGTAATAATACCATCACCTGTGGTGTGATGGTCTAAAAAGATTATATGGCCTGATTCTTCACCGCCAATAACGCTTCCCTTTGCTTGCATCGCTTCCAATACATATCTATCGCCGACCTTGGTCGCTTCCTGTTCGATACCAAGTTCTTTTAACGCAATGCCAAAGCCGATATTACTCATAACCGTACATACAACCAGATTATTATTCAGTGTACCTTCCTTTTTCATCTCTTTGGCACAAATGGCCATGATTTGATCTCCTGTGAGCACAGTTCCCTTCTCATCGACTGCGATACAGCGATCGCCATCTCCATCAAAGGCAAACCCTACATCTGCCTTTGTTTTAATCACTTCTTCTGAAAGAGTTTCCGGGTGTTGAGATCCACAATTTGCATTGATATTTTCCCCATTAGGCTCATCAAAAAGAGAGGTGACATCGGCTCCTAACTCAAAAAAGGTATCAGGCGCTACCCTATAGGTAGCTCCATGGGCACAGTCCAGGACAACCTTTGTCCCTTCCAGAGTATGCTCCTTGGGAAAGGTATTTTTTAAAAACACGATATATCGACCTCTGGCATCATCTATTCGCGATGCCTTCCCCAATTCATTATGGGATGGATGCAGTGTGTGCATTTTATTGGAGAATATCAATTTTTCTATTTCAAGCTCCTTTTCATCAGGGAGCTTGAGGCCTTCGTGAGAGAATATTTTAATGCCATTATCCTGAAATGGGTTGTGAGAAGCGGATATAACAATACCAGCATCCGCCCTCATGCTATTGGTTGTAAAGGCAATGCCCGGTGTGGGTAAGGGGCCTACCAAAAGGGCATTGACTCCCATAGAACAGATCCCAGCCACCAGCGCATTTTCGAGCATATATCCAGAGATACGGGTATCTTTCCCTATAATGATCCTCGGAGTATGACCTTTTCGTTTGAACAGGTGAGCGGTGGCTCTCCCAATATTCAAGGCCATCTCTGCAGTCATCGGGTATTCATTGGCCACACCTCTTACACCATCAGTGCCAAACAATTCTCCCATTGTTACCCTCCTTGTAACGTAATGTTTTTGTTAGAATTCTCTTTCATATGCTATCACAGTTGTGGTGGAAAATGTTATTGCTATATCAAGACAAACGTAGATTTTTTTGCTATGTTGATCAAGTGGCATTGTTACTCTTTATTAGATATTATTTTCTGTATCAGCAGTGCCAACTTTTCTGAGTGATGTCGCACAATACTGCCGGCAATATCGAGCATATTGGATGCATAGATTGAGCGATTTCCCCACCAGTCATCTCCCTCATGAATTTCAACAAATTCTGCCTTTTGTTCCATATATTGCTCAACAAGTTTTTTATCCGGTTTTTCTGAATTATAGATTATTCCATCAACCTGCCGCTCAATAGATCCTTCAAGTTTTTTAATAAAATCAATACCGGAGAAATTATGGGTTTCGCCAAACTTGGTCATAATATTGATAATATATAAAATTTTTGCACTTGTCTCCTGGAACGCCTCTTTCACGCCAGGAACAATAAGGTTTGGAATGATGCTTGTAAACAGATCACCGGGTCCAATAATAATATAGTCCGCTCCTTTGATTGCCTTAATTACTGGAGGGTAGACTGAAATCGAATCACTGTGGTGAGGAACGAGAAAGACACTCCGAATTTTTTCGCGTTGTGTACCTCGGGGTATATCAATAGCTGTTTCTCCATAAATATGGCTTCCGTCAGTAAGCTCAGCAACGAGTGTTGCCTTATCAATGGTAACTGGCAGGATCGTGCCTTTAGCATCGAGAATTTCACCAAGTGCCTGTACACCAGTAGGGAAACTGCCCGTATATTGTGAAAGCATTGTAAGGAGCATGTTGCCTGCATTGTGTCCTTTTAGGCGCCTATCTTTAATAAAGCGTTTCAGAAACAGTATTCGTGCAATATCGTGATGTGGTGAAAGCGCAAGGATGCATTTCAGCACATCACCAGGCGGCAGGATTCCGAGTTCATCACGTAACCTGCCAGTACTTCCACCGCTATCAACCATTGAAACTACTGCAGTAATAGTAATTCCATCCAAATTTCTCAAGCCAGAGAGGAGTGCGAATTGACCACTTCCACCGCCAATTGTCACAAGTTTTTGCACCTCATTTTTCATGCATAGATCCTTTTTTATATTCTAAAAACATAACCAAGTGTTGCGCATTAATCATTTTTTATATCTGAATTTGTTTAGAATCGCAATCCTTTTGAAAAATACCTGCTTTATTATATATGAATTTTTTATTGAGGGAGAGTTGTCTGGCTTGCTTTTCCCTTGACTTTTATAGCGGGTTCTTAAAAAATCTGATTGACAGTTAATGTTACATTAACAAAAAATTTTACGAACAAGCCTCTTGCAAAATAGTGTGGGTGGGACAAACCAGGGAGATGTTACAACACACCATCCGTCCCAAGGTAGTTAGAGGCTTTTTGTGCGGATAGAATTATGAATATTCTTTACGGGGCATATACTCTCCTTATCAGTAGCCTGTTTTTTTTGTGTCTTCCGCCGTTTTGGCTCTACACACGCCTGAGTGGACGATATAAAAAGAATCTGAAGGAGCGCTTAGGGTATATACCCTTTAAACTTCTGCAGACACTTTCAGGGTCACCGCGTATCTGGATTCATGCCGTTTCCCTTGGAGAGATTAAGGCGGCGTACTCTATTGTTAAGGCTCTCAGGCAGATCCTGCCAGCCTGTTCGGTAATAGTTTCAACAGTAACAGAGCACGGCCGTGAACTTGCAACAGAGACCTTTGGAGATGATATTCCTGTTGTGTATGCGCCAGTAGATTTTATAGGCTCAGTACGAAAAGCACTTTCCCGCGTGCATCCTGATATTCTCATTTTTTTAGAGACTGAAATCTGGCCTGCGTGGATTACCGAAGCGCATCGGATGAGAATCAAAACTGCCCTGATTAATGGCCGAATCTCTGTAAGATCAATCAGGGGTTATCTCAAGTTCCAGCCCTTTTTCTGTAAGGTCTTAAGCAATGTTGATGCCTTTAGTATGATTTCAGCAGGAGACAGCACTCGGATCAGGGCAATGGGGGCCGATCCACACAAAATCGAAATTAATGGCAATGCGAAGTATGACCTCCTGGTGAGCCTTGCAGACCCTGCCATGAAAACAAAAATGCAGAAAAGCTTTAACCTTAAATCCACATCCCCGGTCTTTGTTGCAGGAAGTACACGTGGAGGCGAGGAGGCTATGGTACTCGATGCCTACGAAAGAATTGTGAAAGAATTTCCCGACACAGTTCTGATCATAGCACCCAGGCATATAGAGCGAACAGCAGAAATTAGCTCTCTCCTTGAAAGACGGGGATTTCGATATCAGCTGCGGAGCGAAATCGATGGTGGTGCAGCAAAGCGCACAGAGTCGGTCGTTATCGTTAACACCTTCGGAGAACTCTTTAAGATTTATAGTATTGCAACTGTTGTTTTTTGTGGAGCAAGCCTTGTCCCATTGGGCGGACAGAATCCTCTGGAGGCAGCGGTGTGGGGAAAGGTCGTTTTTTATGGACCTTCCATGGAGAATTTCCTGGATGCAAAGGCTATGTTAGAAGAAGTCGGTGCAGGTATAGCTGTTGCGAGCCCTGAAGTGTTGGCAGAAAAGGTGATATGGTTTCTCAGGCATCCTGATTCCTTGAAGGCTTTAGGTGCTCGAGCACGAGAAGCCGTTATAGGAAACCAAAAGGCAGCGAACAAACATGCCAGTGTGATAGCGGGATTGATTTAATGGGCTTTGATTTAAGACAGACGACATGCCTGTTACTCGTACAGACAGTCACAGTCTGAGATTTCTTGATATTCGAGGAAAAATTTTAGTTTCTGAATTTTTATTCCTGAGAATTGGATAAAAAAATGGGATCAATAGTATTTGGGGCTATGGAGTATCCTTCCCGTTCCATAAGCAAAAATTCTTAAGAATGGTCAAGCCTGGAGGCCCACTCTTTTCTGGATGAAACTGCACTGCGAGCAGGTTTCTTTTGCTTATTACACTAGCAAAAGGAATTCCATAATTAGTTGTGCCAATGACAGTCTCTATGTCTCTGGGGGCTGGAAAATAGCTGTGAACAAAATAAAATTCACTTTCTGGGCCAACACCTTTAAAGAGCGGGTGGAATCTTTTTAATGTTATGTGATTCCAACCCATATGGGGTACCTTAAGGTTTCCGCCGTCATTTGAGAGGAGCGGCATAGGAAATCGTTTTACCGTGCCGGAAAGCAGTCCAAGACAGGTTGTTTGGTTTTCCTCACTTTCTTCCAGAATTATCTGGGTACCCAGGCAAATTCCTAAAAATGGCTTTCCATCTTTAAAGACAGTATATAGTGTTTGATCAAGCCCCGTTCTTTTTAAATCCTGCATTGCCTGACCTGCAGAGCCAACACCTGGGAAGATCACCCTATCAGCATCTACTATTTCTTTTTTCTTATGGGTAATTCGGCATTCAAATCCGAGATGGCGTATGGCCCGGGCAACACTCGTAAGATTTCCCGCCTTATAATCAATAATGGCAATCATAAGCCTTACTCCCACTCTATTGTGCTCGGTGGCTTTGAGCTGATATCATAGGTTACTCTATTAACACCCCTGACCTCATTGATAATTCGGTTTGAAATCCTGCCCAGCAGTGCATGTGGAAGTCTGGCCCAATCTGCGGTCATGGCATCAAGGCTCGTTACAGCCCTTATAACAACAATATGTTCATAGGTCCGTTTATCACCCATGATCCCAACACTTTTTAGAGGTAAAAGTATGGCAAAAGATTGCCACAGTTTTTTGTAATGATTGCTTTTTTTAATTTCTGTTATCAAAATATCATCTGCCTGTCGCACAATAGACAGACGCCGCGGCGTTACTTCTCCAATAATTCGTACTGCGAGCCCGGGACCTGGAAAGGGATGTCGAAGTATTATATCATCAGGCAGCCCAAGTTTTTTACCTAAAAGCCTGACCTCGTCCTTAAAGAGATGTTTGAGAGGCTCGATAAGGGTAAGGCGCATCTTTTTTGGAAGTCCTCCGACATTATGATGGGATTTGATGACTGCTGATGGGCCTCCAAAGGCAGATCTGGATTCAATCAGATCTGGATAGAGGGTTCCCTGTGCCAGAAAGCCAACATCTTTAATCTTTAAGGCCTCATCTTCAAATACCCTAATAAAGGTTCTACCTATTATCCGCCTTTTCCTTTCAGGGTCTAAAACACCTCTGAGTGGCTCTAGGAAACTTTTTCCGGCGTTGACGAATCTAAGATTAATCTTAAAATGGCGTTTGAATAAACCTTTAACCCTTTCTCCTTCATTTTTTCTTAAAAGACCGTTGTCTACAAAGACACAAGTCAACTGTTTGCCAATAGCCTTGTTGAGTAGAACGGCCGCAACTGAGGAATCTACCCCACCGCTTAATCCCAAAATGACCTTTTTTTCTCCAACATCTCTCTTTATCTCATCTATCGCTTTGTTAACAAAGGATTTCATCGTCCATGTCTTTTTACAGCTGCATATCCTGAAGAGGAAGTTTTTTAGCATCTTCTTTCCCTCAGGTGTATGGATGACTTCTGGGTGGAATTGCAGGCCATAAAGTTTGCCTTGACTATTTTCAACAGCAGCAATTTTGGTATTTTCTGTGGAGGCCGTTATTTTGAATCCCTCTGGCAGATAAGAAATAGAATCCCCATGGCTCATCCAACAGGGTGTTGTTGAATTAGTTTCATAAAAAACACCTTTTTTGTCATTTACATGGAGCTCGGCAAGGCCATATTCTCTTCTTCTGGTACTATCGACCTTACCACCCAAACTCTCTATCATAAACTGCATGCCGTAACATATACCAAGTATGGGGATAGTAAGATTGAAGATCTGTGGATCTATTTTGGGACTGTTTTTTTCATATATACTTGCCGGTCCTCCTGAGAGTATTATGCCTTCAGGTGCCAAGGAGCTAATTTTAGATAATTCGATGTCTGGAGGCTCTATCTGACAGTAAACGTGCTGCTCTCTCACTCTCCGGGCAATGAGTTGGTTGTATTGGGAACCAAAATCAATAATCAGGATCATCGATGAATCCTCATTCTTTGAAGTATTGTTTTGAACAAAACACTATAATAAATATTATTTTTTTTTATTCAAGATTTATGTTCTCGTCCCCACTGCTCTCTCTAAACAAAAAGCCACTAGGCTTCCTTTTTCTACGGGAAAAGAAACCTAGTGGCAGGAGAAGGTATAGATATTCAATTACGTAGTTGAATATATATCAGCGCGTATTTTCCCCACTTACTTTCTTTACGAATTGCTCTACTTTTTCTTCGAAAGGCGCTTCAAACCCACCATGGTAGACGCTTTGAGTAGCAATTTCTGTGGAAACCATAGCAACTCTGTATTTATGAGGAAAATTTTTTACCCTATCTCTGAACTTTTTTTGCTCTCTGATAAAATTTGGAAAATGAAGAAAAAGCATCTTAGCATAAGGATGTTTTTCGAATTTTTCTGGATTCGCAAGGAGGTAGCTATATATGGCATCTGTCAGTTCATTGATTTCATGGCTGATTTCATTGCTAATGTCAGTATATAATTTGGTGCCCTGAGATTGGTTATACCGTTGAAAGATCTGTTTAGATTCATCTACTGCTCGTTTCTCCAGGATTTTGAGTACATCCTTCACATATTCTGCTTTATGTTGCAGGAATTCTTTGTCTTTCATTATCAATCCTCCAATGATTTCATAGGAGGAGCAAATTACACCACATTTATTTGCTGAGGCGTCTTTGAGTATTATAATGCCCTGCTTTTGTATTTTATCTCTTGCCTCGGGAGAAACAAAGGAGTTGGCACCTTCTATTATTGCTCTGGTCGTTGGATTGTGATTATTGTCAAAGAGCTTTTCCCAGTTACCAATATGAATGGTTTCGGGACGTCCCCCACATGGTATGAAGACATCCGTATAGTGAGAAAATATGAGGTTTTCAAATTGTGCATGAAACTCATCTGACGACACCCACTCTTCTTTAGGGCCATCTTTGTCTCGAACAACTTTTTTAATGAGGTCGACCAAGCCTTCCCTTTTTTGCTCGCGGGAGTAAAGAATAAAACCGCCCTCGTTAAGATGATCCGGAGAAAATTTATCTATATCGGCTTTCAGGATCAGGCGATCTAGCTCACCTTTATCGATACCCTTTGGGTCATATATTGCACCGGAGCCTGCTGTAATTGATGTGATCTGAACCTTTGGACAATGAGTAAGAAGTAACCGCATTTCATTTCCAGCAACATCCCCATTGGTTCCACCAGTTATTTTAACACTAAAAGGTTCTGTGTGAGCATCAATTCCAAGTTCCTTGAGTGCCTGTTCTAAAAATTTCCATACGCCCAGGGAAGTTACACCGTATTCCTTATGGTTAATGCCGATTTTTTTACTGGAAATAATACCGGCGCCTAAGATATATTCTCTTTCTTTCGCACGTTCAGCCATATATTCGATCATGGAATCGTGCATGTTTTCATCAGGTCCCAGTTCGATAGGCTCATCTTCTCCATAGTAGTCGACCACCTTGTTATCGACAGGTTTCCTGTCACGAGTAACAAATATATCGAGGAATGCATTTATAACTCCCCTTTGAAGGTTATAAAGGCGATTGACTACCCTGTCGTACTCTTTCAAATCATAGGCCCGCATGACAACCGCCAGTTTAGATCCCCCTTGATAAATATCCTTATTTTTCAAATGCTGGGTGTGAGCAAGGACCATTGCTTCTTTAAAGATAGTATTCATGGTTGAAGTAAAATCATCTTTGTTTCTTGCGATGACTGTCCGAAATCCTCCTCGAGCAATGTCTGAAAATCCGAAATGATAACCTGATCCAAAGCGGTGGTAGAAGAATGTTATGCGAAAGGGGAGATCAGGAGGCAGATTGTTCCTGATTTCCTGAGGTAAATGCTCCATATAATGGGGACCCAACCTGAAGGAGAGGGCTTTTTTGTATGTAACGAAAAAGTTTGTCTTAAGCGTATATCGAATGAAGAGAAGTGCAACACTAAACATTATCCTTCTGGTTTCATCCAGGATAACATGGCCTGTATTATATTCATCGATTATGGACTGTAGTCTCTTGTATTCCTTTTCGAGGACATTTTTGCCTTCACGTTTTTTAGGATCGGGATTGAATTTTTTATCAAAGAGTTGCAGCATTTCTCTGGTGAGTTGAAGATGGCTAAAAAAGGCATCTTGTGTTTCGTCCCAATTGAATCGATGGGGGGAGCTATGCGCCATGTTGGTGTGAACGAAGGTAGTGATTGCGCTTAAAAGGCTGCCCTCTGGACCTGTTAGCACGTTACCGGTCACCAGTTCATTATATGTCCTGTCATGAATGTTGATAACCTTCGTATTATAAAGTTCGGATTGTAATGAGGAGAAGATTGGCATTTCTTTATGTATAGGTTTCCCGTCCCGAGTAGTAATATATGCCGATAAAATCGTAACATTCTGCTCGGCATCTTTTATTTCTAAAATATAGTTTCTTTGGGTGGCAATATTAAGCCGATAAAATATTTCAATAACCTTTCCCAGATATCCCTTAAAAAGCGGATTGATAACTGAAAAGACGAGTCTTGTCTCTTCCCGGCCTTTTTCATCTTTCGTTGGCTCAACATCCAGAAAGATACCACCCTGGCGGATTGCAGACTGGAAAAGCCACATAGCCCTGGCAACTCTGAGGGCAGGAGAGAGCACGACATAGTCTCGATTGTTCTCTGAGAAACATTGGAGAATTGTGTCAAATTCTCGAAAGTTAAAGTCAGGATAATGTTCCTGAATATTTTTACGGATACGCCCCTTACCTCGAAAAATTGGTGTTGATTCCAATTTTTCTTTATCAGTTCGAAAATGGAATTTCTGTAGCTCAAGCTCGCCATCCTGGCCCGGCAGATAAGTGTTGGAATGGATCATTTCTGAATAGATAATCTCTTTGTCCTTTATAGAATCGAGGGTCTTGAATAAGGTACCTGGTTTATTTATGGTAGCTATAATAAGCTTTTCATCAGTATCCCTTAAAACAAGCTGATGGTTTTCACCCAGGGTTTGCAGGTTCATGCTTAGATTCAATAGGGCATCTTTTTCAGGCCCAAAGGTGATGAAAAAATATGGATTCATGCTCTCGAGAAGCCAGTTTAAATTTTTTAATGCAAATTTTTTATGTTTTCCTATGGCCCTGGAAACTTGATTGATGGCTTTTTGTGAATCAATATACATTTTGCACCCTCCTTTCGCCTTTTATATCTTATCCTTTGTTAATGTCCGCCAAAAGGCAATACATAGAATTTTACCACTGACCCTTTTCCCTGATCATAATGAGGAAAAAATAAGGTCTCTGTAACTACCCAGGTTCTCATGTTCAAGCCTGTCGTCTAGAGGGTAGGCGTGAACCCGGAATTGTGCACCTGTGTGTTAAATTTAATCTACAAATAAATTTTTTTAAGTACACCACTTTTCTTCAAGTAAGTCAACTTAAATAGTATCAGTTTTATTATTTTTTTGCTTAAAACTATAAAAAATTAAGTTTTTAACATTTTATTGATTAAAATAGCACAATGTAGCTGAGTAAATGAGCTGCACATTCGATTTTTTATCCCACTTTAAGAAACTTTTTGATCAGGAGTAATCTTTGGTGTTTTTCTGGTCAGAAGGTTTAGAAAATTCGAAAAAAAATAATTTGCAGGCCAGGCTTAAGGTTTTCTGAAAATGATCTGCGAGGTATCCTAATGCCGTGATGAATCTAGATGAGGAGGCGATAAAATCTATTAGGATATTCACCGAAAATTGTTTTTAGGACTACCGCATTTGTCTTGCTCTGTCAGACAACACGGGAAAATCATCAATGAAAGGATACAGTGTTTCTGCAACCATCATCCCAAAACATGGCCGCTCTTAAGCAAGACCTTTGTTGCTTTTTCAAGGTTATCTTCTCTTACCAGAAGGTAGTCAGTATCATAGGTTGATATGACAAAGACGCTTATGCCTGCCTCACTAAGCGGTATTGCGAGGGAAGCAAGACTGCCAGTGAGGTCAAAATCAAGAGGTCCAATCACCTTTAAACAACGCCATCCTGTTTCGGCTTTCCAATTTGATGGCACAATTTCTTCAGGCAGAACAATAGAAAGCTCATCACTGGTTCGTGTGATTGAGAAAAATGGAGAATGAGAAAGGAATGTGGGAATTGTCTCGTCTGGAGAGAGACGGCAAATCGCTAACCGTTGTGGCAGAATAACAAGGGATAGGCTTTTTATATCCACTTCATACGCTATTGAGAGGATTTAGCAGAACATGTCATTCGAGATTGTTCCTTCTGCAATCTTGACGACTGGTCCAATCATTGAAATAGAGAAGTCGTTCGAGACTGTGATTTGAATTGTACCTCCAGGCATGTTCACCGCTATATGAGAATCACAGAAACCTAACTTATAGGCAACGGCTGCTGCCGCAGAACTACTACTGCCTGAGGCCAGAGTATATCCTGCACCTCTCTCCCAGATCTCGATTTTTATGTTTTTTCGATCACAAATTTTCATAAACTGGACATTCGTGCGATTTGGAAAGCGAGGGTCTTTTTCGATAAGAGGACCCCATTTAAGGGCTTCTTCTTTACTGACTTCATCACGAAGAATAACGCAGTGTGGGTTTCCAATAGTGGCTGCACAGAAAAGAAACTTCTGACCATTGATAATAATTGTTTCATTAATAACCTCTCGTGGAGGTCCCTCAACAGGTATCTTGCGACTGTCAAAACTGACGTTCCCCATTTCAACTGTGATATTTTTTCCCCCCTTGTGAACGTGGGATATGACCTTGCCTCCTTCGGTTATTATGATAAATGGATTTTCTTGAACCAATCCTTTATCCCAGAGATATCGGGAGAAGATTCGTAAACCGTTTCCGCTTTTTTCTGCCTCGCTGCCATCAGGATTAAATATACGTAATACAAAATCACCTTGCGGGGATATGAGTGGTCCAAAAAGAATACCATCAGAACCAATGCCATAATTGCGATGGCAAATTGATCGAATCTGTTGGGGGAGTAGCTCGTCACCCACATCAGCAGGATCTAACACGATATAATCGTTTCCAAGTGCATGATATTTAAAGAATTTCATGGGTATTATTTACCTATTAGGCATCATCTGATGAACATACTCGCCTGCAATAAGTGGTGCTGATGGCACGTCAAGCAATGAGTTGCCATGCTGCTCATAGATGGAATTTCCGTATATCCTTGATTAAGGAATCCAAGAGAGTCTTTTGGTCACGCGCACAATGTGACTCATCGTATAGAATCGAATGTTTGATACGACTGGTACCATATAAATTAAGTGACCGTTGGCTTTATTTCTTCAAATTCACCTGTCTGTTTGTTTTTTCTCACATTATCCCAATAAAAACACTTACCGTTCATAGAGATATAGACCCCCACAGGCAAAGCCTGAACAAATGCCAAGGAACTTCCTAAATTAAATAATCCATCAGAACTCCCAAACTTGTATGGCACCATTGCACCTGTGAGAATGATTGTTTTTTTATTTATACTATTGCCGAGAACCCTGGCAGTTTCTACCATTGTATCAGTGCCATGAGTAATAAGTATTCTATCTTCTTTTATTTTTTTGCAGGTTTCAAGGATATTTTTTCTATCAGCGTCGGTCATGGATAAACTGTCGACCATCATCAAAGTCTTTATATCAACGTCAAGCTTACAACGGCCCAGTCGGAGCATTTCAGGAAGATGCGTATCTTTAAAAAATAGCTCTCCTCTCAGTTCATTGTACTCTTTATCGAAAGTACCACCTGTGACAAGGATTTTTATTCTCATCATATTTTCTTGCTCAGAGACCGCTTTGTAGGAATGTTTGAATTTGTTCAAGGTTCATTTCTCCGAGCCCCAGTTCATTTACCCCTCGTCCTTGCGCCCAGTAGTCAACGCAGTTAATAGCTCCAGAGAGATTTACAATGGCATCAGAGATAGGTGTAGCGATGTCCAAGAGTCGGCCCAGCGTAGATAGAAGCACGAGGCCATATGGTACGTCCTCGGTGACAAAACGATCGTACATGGATGCAGGGCCTTTCATCTGGATACCCGCTTCTATGCTATCTGCGCCAAAGGCTGCATCCATCGATGTGTTGAGAATGCGATTATGACATTCCTCTACCGTCTCTCCGAGATTGTATCCTCGTGCCTCGAGACCGGCAAAGTGATAAAGCTTAAGACCCAGTCGATCAAGCAGTGCAAGGCGCTCTCGCTCCAAGGCTTCATAGACACGGGCAACAGCAGGTGTCATTCCTTCTTTATAGAGATAGAATTCACCCTCGGAATATTCGATTCGGGTTGCACTGAGGAGGGTCGCAGCTGGGTGAACGATGGGATTGGGATTGTTAATTGCCGCTTCAAGTACGTTCGCTGTTGGGACAATAGCGGGATAGACCTCCTGTAACCTGGCTATTGCTTCGTCAGTACGGTGAGCAGGGAACACACCTGTGGGGAGGGTCACTGCCTCTATATGTATAAGGACATGGCCGGGCCGAGCTAAGCGTGCCCCATAAGGGAGAGTGCAGCACTCGCAGAGCAGTATGTCTTTGTCCACAGCTTGTGCCTTGAATATGTGGGCGAACTCCAAGCTCCCACCTGAGCCTGGCATTAGAATAATGATCTGATTATCCTCCACATGAGGCGCACACATCTCGGCCATGGTTTTGTGACCAAAGGCAGGCACCACAACAAAGACGATTTCAGCACCCTTAATTGCAGTCGCAATGTCGGTTGTTACATGGTGGACTGTGACGGTTTCCTTCTGCGATGGCCACTCGATAGTAATATGGCCTGTGTCGAGAACGTGACGAATGTTGTTTTCAAAACGCGGAAGTTCAAACAGACTCACTTCGAATCCATCAAGAGTTTTGTGGGCTGCCATAGCGTGCCCACCATTACCCGCTCCAATCACAGCAATCTTTTTAACCGACATTTTGTATTCCCATTAATCATTGTTGGTTTTTACACTACTATGTTTTTTCATAATTTTCATAAGATGCATATCATGCATTTTGCAGTGATACAAGATTTCTTATTTATTCTATGATCCTCATCAATCATTCCATGGAAGATTTGCTAAGTCAACATTTCCTCCTGAAAGAATAATCCCTATTCTCTTTCCCGAGACCGGTATACACTTGCTCAATATCGCCCCGAGGGGTACTGCGGCTGAAGGTTCTACGATTATTTTCATTCTCTCCCAGATGGTGCGCATGGCATGCACTATTGCTTCTTCTGTCACAGTAACAATATCGTTGACGTAGTGTTTAATAATAGGAAAGGTGAGACTACCAAGAGATGTGAGGAGTCCGTCTGCAATAGTATCAGGATTAACCGAAGGAATAATCCTTCCAGCATGAAAAGAGCGGTATGCATCATCTGCTTTTTCAGGCTCTGCAGCAATAATTTGAGTCTTTGGTGAAATGGCGGAAACGGTAATTGCAGTTCCGCTCAGCAAACCACCTCCCCCTACCGGTGTCATCATGATATCGAGATTCGGAATTTCCTCGCAGAGTTCTAAAGCAGCGGTCCCCTGACCAGCGATTACCCGATAGTCATTGTAAGGGTGAATAAATGCAGCACCAGTTTTATCAACTACTTCAGCGAGACCTTCCTCGCGAGCCTTGAGCGTCGGTTGGCAGAGAATAATCTCTGCTCCATAGCCAGCTACTGCAGCTCGTTTTATTTGAGGAGCATTGTTCGGCATTACAACATATGCCTTAATACCTCGCAGGCGGGCAGCAAGAGCCAGCGCAGCCGCGTGATTCCCAGATGAATGGGTGGCTACACCTTTCATAGCTTCTTTGTTACTTAAAATAAATACAGCGTTGGTTGCCCCTCGGATTTTGAAGGCACCCACCTTCTGGAAATTTTCACACTTAAAAAATAACTCCGCCTCGCTCATTCTGTTTATGGTGCTACACGTGAAAACAGGGCTACGGTGAATAAAGGGTCTGATTCGATGAGATGCCTCTCTGATTTCTTTTATCGTTGGTTCATTCATCAAATGTATCCTGCTTAGCTTTGATATTCAAATGTAGCATACCGCCTTGTTTTCAGCTGTCTCGCCTGCATAAAATGACGGAGTAAAACGGCGTGTAGCTTAAAGTGTCATTGGTCTTTTTCGGTTTTCATTTCACACCATAAAAAAATAAAATCTTCAGCCTTGAGCACAATGCTTTCGAAGAGAAACAATCCTAATCTTATCCTGTAATATAAGTGGGGAAGGCTTCACTTTGTTACCCAAAAGCTTCCTTATCAGCACAACAAGGTTATTGTCAAAAGGCTTTTGGTAATAGGTGAAGAGATACTCGTAAAGTTCATGTTCGTTTTCGAATTCCCAATAGGTATAAAATACCTCGGAGCGCTCGACCTCGAAATCACTTGCCTCAATTGCGTGAGCAGTGTCCTGAAGCACTTGAGCTTCATTGTGGAAAAAGTTACATACCTGTTCAATTTCCCCATCATTTACTGGCTCCAAGATCACTACGCGTCCATGATCTCTGAGAACCCTTTTGGCTTCTCTCAGAGCCAGGCTGCTGTCCTGATGATGCAGTGAGAGCGTGAACAAAATTACGTCAAAAGAATCACTCGAGAATTCCAAACACTCCCCAGACCCAATACATAGGCCAACACCCTTCGTGTTTTCTTTGGCCTCGGCAATGATCGCTGGATCTGGATCAATTGCCACGACTCTTTTTGCCTTGCCAACCAGCTGTGTTGTGATTCGCCCATCTCCACACCCTATCTCAAGAACCTCTTGATCCCGCAAGTCCGCAAACTGAAGGATCTTTGACAGCGTTATACAATCCCGATCTTCTTCCATTTTTTAGACCCTTCAGATAGCCAAAATGTGAGAAAGCCTGCGTATACCTTCCTCAATGTTTGATTCAGGTACGTAACTGTAGCATAGCCGCATGTGATTTTTTCCACTGCGATTGTGATAAAAGGCGGGGCCGGCAACATATGCAACTGAGGCATCCTTTATTGCTTGTGACAAAAGCGCTTCAGTGTCAATTTCCTTTGGTACAGTAACCCACGTATAAAAACCTCCTTGAGGTTTCGTCCAGTGGGTACTTTGAGGGAAGTGTTCTGCTAAGGCCGCTAACATGGTGTCCCTTTTTCGGCGATATATTTCAATGGCTTTGAATGTCTGCTGCTCGATCAATTTTTTTTTAGCAAAGGCAAGTGCGACATATTGTCCAATAGTTGTAGAGCATTGATCTTGTCCTTGTTTGGCTAAGGTTAACGTCTCGATTAATTTGTGCGGAGCAGTCACCCAACCTATGCGTACACCTGGTGTAAAGATTTTTGAGAGGGTATTAATATGTATAACGTTCTCCGCGTCCAGGGATGCGAGCAATGGTGGAGCTGAACCTTCAAATCGCAGATCATGGTATGCAGCATCTTCTATAACTGGCACATTATATGTAACAGAGAGTTCTATGATTTTTTTTCGACGCGTTTCCGAAAGTGTAAGACCGGTTGGATTTTGGAATGAAGGGACGAGGTAAATGAATTTGGGACGCAATGATTGATGCTGTAAGTCTTCAAGTTTCGATTTCAGCGCATCTGGTTGTATTCCTTCATCATCTAATGGAACACCGGCACAACGACCCTGATAGCTTTTAATGACGTGGAGGGCAGCTACGTAAGATGGTTCGCCCACAATCACAACATCGCCAGGATCCAGGAAAACTTTGCAAATCAGGTCTAAGGCTGCAATGGCACCTGTTGTTACCAGGCATTCTTCTGCTTTGGATGCTCTGCCTGACTGTGTCATATATTCTGCCAGCCATTCCCTAAAAGGAGTAATCCCTGCTGTTGGCCCATAATTCATCGCAGAATGTCCTTTTTGTGCAACAACCTCTTCGTAGGTTTCTTTGATTTTCTCTAAGAGAAAGGTTGCGGGATCGGGGAGTCCGCCTGCGAAGGAGATAATTTCAGGTCGTTCAGCTAGTTTCAAAATTCCAACAACATCTGAGTGTCCCATTGAATTGATACGGCTGGAGTAGAGGGTATTCCAGTTCATTTTGTATGTCCTCCTGAGGTATAATGCTTCTGTCGCAATGTTAGTATTGCCTTAAACATCACTCAATTACCTTATTTTAACATATGTAAAAAGGCCTCACAAAGCGCTTATCTGAAAGCAGTGAAGCAATAAGAAGCGTGAAAGAGAATCAAGCCACGTGTGGAACAAGACCAAGAGGGGGTTTGTCCCTTTTTCCTTTTTAGACAGCATAGGGCTTTCTACAAATGCGGTATTATTGAAATACAATATTTTCTAAAAATTCAATGCTATCACCTGAGTTCTTATCGTGGAGCACCACTTTAAGGACATAATTGCCCGCTGAAACACCGCTCATGCGAAAATTGAAATCCAATTGAGTTTCAGGATTGGGAACGGTGGATTCGAATTTAAACCGGCCGAATTCTTTTTGGCTAAACAAAACCTTATCCTTTGCGTCCAAAAAATAGAAGTCGGACGTCATTTGGGCCTTCCCCTCCTTAAACTTGTAGCCGAGGACATGGCAGGCCACATAGATTCTTTCGCCTGATTTATAGACATTGTTTGCTCTATGTTCAAAACTACCACCCTTGGGGACCAACCGTACATTGGCTACCATGAACGGTATTTCACGCCATACGGCATTTAATGCATGCTTGAGCTGCAAGGCTGCATTAGCCTTGTCCCCCTTTGTATAGTCCAGCTTGGCCATATCAATGAGCATGGCGGTTTCATCCTTTGGTGCGGATGACGACTGACCGGCGCCTTTTTTCGAACCACCTTTATCAATCGATTGTACCGTTACTTTTTGATAATTTTGAGGTACTTGGAACATGGCATCATCCACTGGTCCCTGTTGGATATTGGTGAGCTCCCAACATTTGTTCTCATTGTGATAGCAGGCCTTAATAGGAAAATTGATTGCTGTGGCCACCCATTGGGTCACCGAGGCCTTCTTTTTTTTTGGCAGGAAATATTTGTACTTCTTACATGTATAGACTCCTATTTTTTCCGATCCTACGAACTTTTTAGTAGCATTACTCGTGATTTCACGCGGAGGAATAAATCCGCAAATATTTTTTGGTATCTCGATATACCGTTTTCCCTTGGGATCCAATACACGTGTGATATCCTTTTGAACATCTGCAATCAAAACACCCTGATCAGATTCCTCAAGTTTCTCCATTCGCACAAGATTGGATTTTACATAACATTTGCCTCTCTCTGTTGAGTGCTTATCCGTAACACGCAAGTCAGAACGAAACTCAGCAGCATGCGTTACAGCACCAATGCATACCCCGATGATGATTACCACTACGGCCGTAAGTTGTTTGCTGAAAAGATATGTTGCTCTCATAGTACCTCCTTTTGCTCTATTTTATATGGAGTTATCTTCCTATATATTTTCTTCAGCTCCGCACACCGCCACTCTCTTTCAGGCTCTGTAAAGCCTTTGCCACTCTCGATCCTTTAAGTAAGTAATGACTCCAAAAAGTGCTTCAATCGTACAGAATGATAAAGTAGCATCAGTTGAGCCCGACATGGTGCATTCCCTTTCACTTTGGTAAGAGCAAATCCGCGGTTGTGCCGCCCAGACCGCAGCGAAGGCGTATATAAAGCCTGGTCAGTTGATTCAATAAGTTTTTTATTATTCCATTGCCCATTGATTGGCTTCTTCAATGGAACGAAACACCCTGAATGTAACGGGAATATACCCTTCAGTCATCAATTCGTACATTCTTCCCATGCCAAACTCAAAATCAGCAGAAACTACCCAGGCTGCTTTCCCTTCGCCCCTCTCAAGGGTTTTCTCCCGAACGAAATTTCCTATTCTTTGTAAATCAGATGAGGCAAGTATAATAGCGGAGGCATCCCGTGCATCCCAAATAACTGACATCTTGGGAAGAAATTGAGGATGAAGCAACAACTCTTCATATAAAGCAAGAAATTTATCTAGAACAAGCTCGCCATGAAGCGTTACTCTCGCAATAGATTGATTCGTATCTATCTCAATAGAGCCTTTCATATCGAATAATTTCTCCCCTTTTTGATATGGCATGAATTGTGTGAGGTCTGGCTGAATTCAGCATGCTGTCGCATGGCCTCACAATGTATCATTGTGGATAAAAACGCGCTGCCTCTTCGGTTAACCTTCATGCCGTTATTAGACTTTGTGATCTTATATAGTTAAAAGCGTGGCCCCTGTCTTTACTATTTCAGTAAGTGGTTCCCCCCAATATTTAATCTCGATATTCATTTTTTCTAATATGTCTGTGACACCTAATTGGTCTGCACAGGCCTTACAGGCTGTTATGTGGACACCTGCATTCAATGCTTCCTTAATTTTTTCTTGAATAGTAGCGTCCTCACTCACCAATTTGGCTGGAGAACCCCAAATGATAAGTGTTATATGCTCCCACCAGCCCTTAAGTAAAGAATTAATGCTATACATAAAAACCATTTTTTCTGCAGTAATTGGATTACCGTTTGTCCATAATATGAAAAGATGTGATTTTTCTTTCATCTCGGGCCTCCTGTTATTATTTGTTCGGTCTGTTAATGGCGGAGAAAGTATCTGTTTATCTTAGTTTTTTAATCCGATCCTATTTCGTTTTCCAGATTATGCATGACCTATAAGAAGCAGGATACGAGCTCATGATTAGAGCTTAAATGCTTCTTTCCTGCCGATGTATGTTTTCCTTAGTTTTGGTTTTTCAATCTTTCCTGTGGGGCTTCGAGGAACTTCTCCGAAAAAGATCTTGCGAGGTCTCTTATATCGAGGTAACTCTTCACAGTAGTGGAAAACTTCTTCTTCGGTCAGCGTTTTTCCCGGAACCACATCAATGACAACGGCAACGATCTCACCCAGCCGTTCATCCGGGAAGCCGATGGCTGCTGCATCCTTTACATTTGGATGCGTATAAATAAAATGTTCAATTTCAACAGGAAAGACATTTTCACCACCTGTGATGATCACGTCCTTTTTCCTGTCAACAAGATAGATAAAACCATCCTCATCCTCTCTGGCCATGTCCCCTGTGTAGAGCCACCCATCCCGTATCGCATTGGCTGTAGCTTCAGGGTTCTTGTAATATTCCCTCATTATTCCGTTACCGCGAAGAATAAGTTCCCCTGTTTCACCGCGCTCCACATCTCCTCCATCCTCTTTAACAATACGTGCCTCCCAATTGAATCCTGGGTGTCCGATAGAGCCAACCTTATGGAGGTTTTCTATTCCGAGGTGCATACAATTCGGTCCGGAGGTTTCACTTAGACCGTACGTGGTATCATAGTCCATATCAGGGAAGTATTCCTTCCACCGCCTGATCAGGGATGGAGGAACAGGCATAGCCCCGATATGCATGAGTCGCCACTGATCGATTTTATAATCCTTCAATTTTAATTCTCCACTATCGAGCTTTAAGAGGATATCCTGAGCCCATGGGACCAAGAGCCAGACGATGGTGCCCTCCTCTTCGCTCACTGCCTCTAACACCCATTCAGGAGAGACCCCTTTCAGGATCACAGTAGGGCTCCCTACAATAAAACTGCCAAACCAGTGCATCTTTGCACCGGTATGATATAAGGGGGGAATAAGGATAAAATTATCAGCTTTGGTTTGCCCATGGTGCACCTTTTCCGTTATACAGGCACAGACCATGTTTTTATGGGTTAGAAGAATAGGCTTTGGGGTACCTGTGGTGCCAGAGGTAAAGTACAGCCCGCAGGGATCATCAAAACCAAGCTCAACGTGTGGTGGGGTAGCCGGAGCATCTTCCAGTACCTTTTCAAAAATATCTGCGTAATCGGGGATCTGTGTGCCGGCACAGATATAATGATTTATTAAGAGATGATCTCTGATTGCATCTATCCGGTCGATAAATTCTTCACCGAAGAGCAGCAAGCCTGGTTCCGCAACATCCACACAGTATTTGATATCAGTACTTGTGAAACGAAAGTTGAGTGGCACGACCCATGCCCCTGTTTTTACGATACCAAAATAGGCAATAAGCCAATCGATAGAGTTATGCATAAGGTGTGCGACTGTGTCACCTTTCTTGATGTCCCTGTCTAAGAGCACATTTGCGAAACGGTTCGCACGTTCATCAAACTGCTTCCATGTAATCTGCCATCTTTTCCCCTCAGCTGGTATTCTCTCAACAAGGGCAATCTCATCTGGATACATCCGGGCGTTTCTTGCTAAAATTTCCCCTATATGGATGTACATATCAGCCATTGACCTCCATGTCTTGAGGATTGATAAAAGCACGGCTTATGATAGAGGAATTATATGAAATGGTGATTTTTTGTGTCAAGGATATCTAACTCCCGCCGGATTGTAATAGGGATTTCATGGAATCAAAAGGAATTCACTTCCCCCCTTATTTTGTGACTGGGTCTTTACCTAGCGTTATTTTTTTGCTGACTTTCCAATTCTTCAAGAACCTTAAAAACAAATCGTGCTGGCCAGTCTGCCATACCGCCACTCAGGGCTACTGCAACAGCAGTAGCTTCCAGAATTTCCTCACGACTTGTACCTATGTCAACAGCACTGCTGACATGATATTCAATTCATCCATAGCATTTATTGCTGATACTGATTCCCAATGCTATGAGTTCTTTATATTTCTGGGCAAGTGCACCATCTTTTAGCGCATTAACCTCAACCTGCCCAATCTCACGAAAAGTGTTGATTCCGCTTTGGTACATCTGCAAATTGTACTTCTTCCTTGCCTTTCTTATCTCATTATTATTAGGGAACATGGTACCCTCCTTTAAAGAATTAGGTCACGGTTGTAGAACAAGGCCCGTTGGCCGTTAAGACAGCTAAGGTAATAGGGCAGAGTAACATTATTTGGCTACATTTATCTATTATTGGCCTAAAGCCATCCGATGTCCGCCGTGAACAAAGAGCACTTGACCTGTAATCCAGCCGGCTTGTTCAGAGGCAAAAAATACAATTGCATGCGCGATGTCTTCGGGCAGGCCAATTCTCCTCAGTGGGATATCGGAAATAAGTGTCTTTTCTAATTCGGGTGAGATATACTCGGATTGCACCGGTCCTGGCGATACAACATTCACTGTGATTCCGTATGGACCTAATTCTGCAGCAGCACTTCGGCTGTAAGATTCCACAGCATATTTACTTGCGCGATACGATACCTCCTTTGGGCACCCCCATGCGCAATCCGCGCTTATGTTAATCACTCGACCCCAATGAACCTTTCTTTCAATGATTCGACGGGCGAAAATTGCCATGAGTATCGCAACGGCACGTGAGTTCACTTGAAAATGTCTGTCGTAGCTGCCAATATCAACTGTTGATATTGCTGGGCCTCCCTCCCATAACACATCATCATCACCGAGGGCCTCGGGTGGAAGAAATGTATCAGCTGTATATTCAGCTGCATTATTTACAAGAATATCAACACGTCCAAACGCCTTCTCTGCTTTTTCAAACAGCAAAGTAACGTTTTGAGGATCTCTCAGGTCACCGTCCCAATATTCCGACATTCCTCCGGATTCCCGAATATCCCTGGCCACCTCTTCGGCATCCTTTCTCTGTTGTTCAAAAAAGAAAGGTAACCCCGGTTCCTGTCTCTTGCCGCCAGATGGGAAATCTACCTTTTGACGATATCCGTGAATAAATACGTGTGCACCATGAGAGGCGAATTGCCTCGCAGTCGCTGCGCCAATACCGTAAGGATTATTTCCACCTGTTACCAGCACAACCTTCTCTTTCAGTCCCGGATCGATCATAGCAGCATCCATTCTTTGGAGATTTGAATGTTGTGAATAATCTGAGCAAAAAGGGTTAGCTTTTTGCTACAGAGTTACCTTGATTATTATATGGCTACTCTCATTACGCTGGCATTATTCATTATTGATGGAAAATTGATGCTCAACACCAACATGCTGTGATCTTACTTGAGTAGTTTACTTGTTACTGTTGTTTTCCAAGCCTGGAAATGAGTGAGGCTGGACATACTTCACGCCTTATGTCTCAATCCAACTCGTCATCTCATTTTTTACCTGAAACTCAAAGCCATTATTTTGTAGGAACTCTCCGATTTCCTCAAATAGAATTGCCTTGTCTTTTGAGTGTACGAATGATGCCAGCATGATTCTCTGAGGCCGAACCTCGGGCTTTTGGAATAAGTTGAGTGTGTAGACTGATTCTTGGTCAGTTCTCTCGTAACGCTCAAGAGTGAGGGCATGCAGATTTTCCTTGGCTATTTTCACTCTGGACCAAGGATACCCCTGGGTTCCATAGACAACAAGTGAATTCCCAGCTGCCTCGAGGATCTGTTTCTTATTTTTGAAGATAATAGCAAGTGGTATACCGATTGTTCCCAGAGAGCCAAAGACAAGCCAAACAAAGAAGAAAGGGCTACCTTCACTATATGTAACGTATATGATCATTGTACTCACTGGTGCCCAGATTAGCCAGAACACAACAAGAAACCCAATATACACACGATCTGTTTGAAAATCTCGTGGATCGATCACATATCTTCCACTGGTTTGAACAGTCATTCTTTTTTCGGATTTCTCTTGATTGACCGAGGTCAGCCAAAAGGTTAATCCAAGAAAGATGAGGGCAGCCACCCCTTCGATAATTCTTACAGTAAGCTCCCTCTCGGAAGCCCCGGAAACGCTCGCCTCTTCAATTTGAGCTGCGAATGCAATAAAAAGCAAACTGGCTAAGGAAAAGGTAATAATGCGTGCAGGCAGAAGAAGAAAAGCACCCAAGGGTGATCTGAAACAACTGGCGCATTTTAATGAAAAAATTCCGAGCAGAATGCAAAGAGAACCGTAGAGAAAATAAAGGATGTAAACTGATGCAGGAAAATTATAAGGCCCCCATATATCAAAGGCAGGGATAAAGTAAAAGATACCCGATAGGATGAAAAGGACGCTAACGATTCGGAGAAAGACAATGCAAATGTTTCGAGCCATAATAAAGGGGATCAATCTTTGTTTATATACTATTGTTATGTGCCATTTTCCACGTTTGTTTCATCCTGTATTTGATAGCTCTATTCACGATGAGCTGCTTTTCATTCATACTGCATGTTTCTCCACTACCATACCTTATTAGAAAAAATAACTTTGGTGCAGTATTTAAGTATATTTTGCCTCGTTGTTATCTTTGTGAGATGAAGGAATTTCCCTTGATTCAAAATGAAACTGGACGGTAATCCTGCATTCTTTTCCTTTAAGCTTGAGACAGCGAGTAAGATCTGGAGTTCTGGTATATTGAAGCTCCATTGCGTCAAACCATCCCTCGATTCTCTCAAAGATTCCGCATTCGTAATCTGGAAGGAGCCCTAATTTCTTCATACTTTTGTGAGCAAAGCAGTCCAAGAAGTCAAAAATTTGCGAGTCATTGCCAGGGTAACTGATTTGAGCAGAGACAAAATCCGGAAAGAAGACCTGTTTTCCTAACTCAAACAATTCCTGGTATTCCTCAATATTTTTCGGAGATGGTGCCTTGACCATTTTCATCAAACGCCCGAACTCAATCTTGCCCAACTTTCTGCACACCCGAAGATTCATTGGACTCGCCTCAGACATGCCAAACTTCGCCACTACCTCGCCATACCAAAGTGCGTCATGTGTCAACCAGTTTTTAATCAGGATGTTTTTTAGCTGATCTAGATTTATTGTCTGTAGTGCCATTATTATTTTCCTCTGTGTACAAAGATGATCTTGACAGGCGGACTGACAGATGCACTGACTTTTTCCCATATCCTTATCCAGTCCGATGTGAGCTTTTCCATTACTTATTTGTTTTTACTATATTCGATTAAGGCTCCATGTAGTTCTTTAGTATATGAGAATACTGCAAATTGTGGCGCTATATATTTATCTTTTTGGGTGCCTATTTTAAGAAAAACAATCTTGGAAGACCTTTGTTTATTCACTCTCTCGATTAAGCCTTTATCATACTCTTGAAGGTGTTTAAAACAAATTGTTCCTTTTTCTAACTTTCCCTTATACGTATGAAAGACATTTCCTTTGTAAACAAATGTTGCATAACCTATTGCTCCGCTATCATTATAGATCGATTCCTTTGAATTGAGTTCTATTGTATCGATCAAAATAGCAGCCACAATGTCAGCATCTTTAAAATTGGTTGTTACCAGGCTTTCAGGAAGATAATCTGGAAATTGTACTTTGGAACGGAGGAAGTGACCGCCACATCCATAAAATGAAGATAAACAAAATAGCATTAAAGCAATGAAATATGTTTTTAATGTACTCATTACATTGCCTAAGTGAGTGTAAAACGAAGAGGCGTTTGAAACAATAGAACGCCGTTATTCGCCGAAGGCCAATAATGCTCTACTGGCGATTTCTTCACCCCATTCCTGTACAAAGTGTCCGGCTTCTAAATGCTCATATGGTTCGGGGCAATTCCGTATGTCATTGCGAAGTGCGTGCATCACCGAAGGACCAAGCACCGGATCCTTCATTCCAATGGCCATAAATACCGATCCTGTCCATTTATTGCGCATCCATTCCCGGGCCTTCCGCGATAATGCCGCACCAGGTGCATCTGGGCGATCAGGAACTATTTCTGGAAAACACCGTACGCCGGCCTTAAACCGGATATCTGGAAATGGCGCTTCGTAGGCAGCACATTCTTTTTCCGATAGATGTGGGCACGTGAGCTTGAGTAGTCGTCCGGCAGACAAGTCAGGATTCTTACTGACCCAAGCCCGCCAGTCAAGAAATCCCTTAGAGAGCTTAACATCTCCAGTACCGAGGGTTGTGTTCATGATCAACAATCGGGAGATTCGATCAGGCATATCCATCGGCAGAGTGAGTCCAAGAATTCCGCCCCAGTCCTGGCATACAAGGGTGATGTTTTTGAGTTCCAATTGTTCAATAAACGATAGGAGTGCGTTGTGATGAAAGTCGAACGTATATACCTCTTCCTTCTGCGGTTTGTCCGAACGCCCGAAACCAAAATAGTCCGGAGCAATCACTCGATGGCCAGCACCTGTGAAAATTGGGATCATTTTCCGGTAAAGATAGCTCCACGTTGGTTCACCGTGGAGGCACAGGAAAATGTGTTCAGCATGTTGAGGGCCTTCATCTACGTAGTGCATCCGTAAGCCTTCAAAGCCTTTCAAATCATCGATGTAAACTGGATCATAAGGAAATCCAGAAAGATCGACGAACCGTTCTTCCGGGGTCCTTAACACGTCTGCCATGATAACGCCTCCTTTTACTATCATAACATATTTATCTAATGCATAACAAAAAGCTTGCCGGTCACAAACGCGAACGTGTTGTTTGGTCAGGTAAAGCGACTGTTCATTTTATTTTCCCCATAATTTTGGAAATACAGCCCATACCTTTGATTTATATTCAATATATTCATCACCAAACGTATCTATTAAATAGTTTTCTTCACTATGGATTATTATACGAAAAATTATGTACATAAATAGAGGCATGGTGATTCCTAAAGTTGAACCTCTTACTATTACAATACCAGGCACGATAAATGAAATCCATGCTGCATATATAGGATGTCGTAAATAGGCATAGACTCCTTTTTTGCATAACGTGCCTTCATAAAAATATTTATCGATTGTAAAAGCAGGAATAAGAAAGATAATTAATCCAATAGCAATTAACAAAATACCAAGTATAATATTGATGAATGTTGAATGAATAACAAATCTATATTCTGAAAATACTATATTTTGAATAGCAAATACAATTGCTGCATATATCAATGATATTATTGTAAATGTGGGGCCAACACCCCATCTTGTCATTTGTTTCGTATTCATTTTTTATGCTAACAAAAACCCAGCCGTGCGTGTATACTATCGTAAAGGTGAAGAGGTAGCTGTCCGGTCAAATGATATTTTATATGTCGTTTTCGGTACTTTTTAGGCATTCTATACTTGCCTTTTTTGTATATACATCAGCATTGTAGAAAAAGTTTGGCGCCTCGTGATTCAGGAATAGGAAAATAATCATTAATAGATTTGGTTACTATGGCCTTGAAATTATTATTCTATAAAAACTTCATTCAACACTTCAATAATGCGTTCATTTTCAAAATGCGATTCCGCGATATGGGCATCCGCATCTTTTAAAATCAGATCCAGGTTCCCCCACTGTGTATACTTCTTGAACTTATCATCACGGTGGATGCCCATGGCCTCAGCAACAAGATTTACATAGTTGGTGACAGAAAAATCGTATTTGCTCTCTTCAGCTGCAAAGGTCTGGCTGCAATAGTGACAAACAGTAACCAACTGCTCTGCTCCGGTTTGCGCAGCATCCCGAAGGCGCTCTTTACGAATCTGGGCGCAACTTTCCGGAAACCAGCAGATAGCCCCACTGCCGCAGCAAACCGTTTCCTGGCCATGATGCTTCATCTCCCTGAGCGTTACCCCAGGCAACTGCCGCAAAACCTCACGGGAGCCATCGCGGTCAACCCCCGTATAGGCTGACTTGCAAGCTTCATGAAGCGTGACTGTTCCGGCTGCCGCACTGGTAAACTGCAGTTTACTCATGTTTGCAGCTAAGTACTGTGAGAATGATATGATTTTGAATGGGATATCCATGGCAGGCGCAATGGTTTTTTCAAAGCGACACTGGCAGGTAGGGCACCAGAGCACGGCGGCTTCAGGCTGAAAGCTGGCTATGGCAGCCACCAGTTCTTCAGCACTTTTACTTCCTTCCTCGATCTCACCCAAAAACAAAAGACCGTCACCGCAACAATGGTCTAAGCCGGGGAGAAAAGCGTAATCATCACCGATGGCATTCATGATATCCATTGCGTTCAGGATTTTCTCTGGCTGAAAGTATACGTTACAGCCGGGAAAGAAAACGTAGCGGGCACTTTGCTTACCGCTGGATGTGGTGATTCTATTGTATTCAGCCACAGATATCTGGACACTTGCCAGGACCCGATGGGCACTGTCGAGTTGCCTGGCATCGCCGTATGCCTTATCCGCCAGCCCTTTGGAGATATATTGGCTCTTGATGAGCTCGTTAACAAGCATTGGGTTCAAGTCCTCGGGACACATACCAGCTGTACATTTAAAGCATTCCATGCAGGCAAAGGCCTTGGTATACGCCATTTGATTGGGGATCCCGTTTTCAATAAATTCAAACACTCCTTTCTGAATATCCTGGGAGGAAATCTCGCTGACATCAGTATAGGATAAAATTGGGCATCCTTCGGCACAAAGCCCACATAGTGTGCAGTTATCAAGAAATCGTTGTTTTTCCTTGACGTAGTGATCACGCATCGTCACTTATATTTTTCTCCAGTTTTCTATATTATATATTGTTTGTTAAGTCATATAATAAACAATCGAAATCACGGTCCTGATAGGGCCCAGTTAAAATCGGAATCAGTGCCGGAGTTTTGATTTGTGAGAGATCTCTTATCCCCACTCATTTGAAATAAAGAGCATGAAACTTTTGAACGAGGAGCCGTAGTTTATTTGGATAGTCTCCATTCGTTGTCTGCTTACATTTCATGCTATAGACGAGTATTTGGTGAAGTACCCCGAGTTTCTTTTCATAATTTTCAGAATCAAATTTAATACGCTGAGTCATAAAATATTGAGTTACAATCGCTTGAATTTCATCAGCATGATGCTCCTTGTTCATAATCCAGCGAACGAGTTGGTTAGAATGATGCTGTTTTTCCTTTTCAATTTTCATGATTTGATTCATAGATTTCTCAATAGTGACAATATGTTCATTAATCATGCGTATTCGCATCTGATCATCGTAAATTCCACAGGGTATTTCGCAATGAGCAGCGATGTCCGTATCACTCAGTTCATGAAGCCTGTCCATGATTTGCTTTGTTGCGGGGCTCATAATGGTTCTTTTATATCAAATCAAACGTTCAAGTTCACCTGCCGAAGATGCTTAGTGTTTTTGGTCCGGTTGAGTGATTTGTTATCATGAAGTTATACTAATCATTTTTTTGCATTATAAAAAATTCATAACCATAAAATTTTGAATATTTCTTATAAAAAGTTATTTCATTTCTAAACCCTTCAAAAACACCTAAGGCAATCTCGTTTCCTTGGTATTTCTTAATTAGACCGGGTAATTCCTTTTCTATTGGCACATAATAGCTATTTAACCATGCTGATTCGGGTAATGTGAAGTTTAATAGTATTTTAAATCCTGCTTTTTGAATTACATCGATTTTTCCTTTAATATATTTAATGTCCGGATACTCATTTTCAAAGAATTTAATAACGGTATCAGGTGGATTAGGTGAGATATATACAAGCTCTGTCACTGCTAAATAACCATTGTTTTTTAAAAGGTGATGACATCGTTTTAACCCATTTTGAAATCCCATAAAATATAAAGCACCTTCAGACCAAATAATATCAAAGGTGTTTTCTTCAAAATCCATATCAAACATTGATACATTCTTGGAGATTATTTTTTCATCGAGTCCTTCATTTCTTGTTTGTTCCTTTAATTTGTCAAGAAATGCCTGATGATTATCTACAGCAATGATTTTTCCATTTGAAATTTTTGCTAATTCAATGGTCTGCACTCCGGGGCCGCACCCAATATCTAAAATGAACGGATGTTTTGGCGGTGTAGGGATGGCAGAAAACGCTCGCCTGGTGCTTTCATTATCACCAGGTCCACATCGTGGTAAAACCTCACATAATTCATACAAATATTCAATTCCTTCCATTACACTCCTTATTTCTTACTGATTATTCGTTCTTACGCTTTCTTATTGGTGTACGCTTGTAATCTGTCCGCTGAAGAAAAAGATTAGGATTTTCATCCTCACGGTTTGTATAATAAACATCTCCTCCATCTGTTTTCCAACGATACTTATAGGCATCTGTATCTACTTCCACCTTGCCCGTATGCGGATTAACATATTCTTCCCAAAGGGTGTCTCGCTTTTGCTTGGGGATTGAATGCCAACCCACCCCTCGTATAGCTCCCTCCAAGGCAGAAAGTGCACTACGGCACACAGACCCCGATCGTCTATGAGGACTGACAAGGATGGCAGCCTTAATACTTCCGATCCGCTTGAGTTCATCGGGGGAATTGATCCCGGCTTGCTGAAGGAATCGAGCCATCTCATCCCCAATGTTGGGGAGATTCTGCAAGGACTACTTGTTTAGGCTTCATGTCATGATGACTTCGAATAATAAGCTAAACGGCAGCAGAGAGCTGGAATGAAGCGGAATCCCCCTGTTGTCCGGTTGGGCAGTAGGTTGTGCCGTATGCATTTAACGATGGCGGATAAGGCTATGATCTATGACCATATGAATAATAAATAATTTGGGCTTCTATTATTTTTTTATTTTATCAATTGTAGTTATTGTATTTTTTTTAGATATACTTCCATTTCTTCACCATTTTCCGTCAATTTTGCTGGAAAATTTAACAAGTCCGAAAATGATTTAAGAAATCTAAATGTAATATATGAAACTGAATCTTTATGGCATAGACTTACTCCATGGGTATAATATTTTTCTATTCTAAAACCCGTGTGTTTGGCTAATGTAGTAATAGAGTTTTTACAAAAGAAACTTATATGGCCTCCGTGGTTGCTAATATTAAAATAATGCCATTTACCTTTTAATATTTTTACTGTCCAGCTATCTGTATTTGCCGTTCTCACTACAATTATTCCATTATCTTTCAGAAGTCGCCCGCACTCCTTGAATAATTTCACGGGTTTTTTTAAATGTTCAATTACTTCAAAAAGTGTAATTATGTCATACGTTTTATTTGGTAAATTACATTGTTCCAGATAGCCATGATGAACTTTTAAGCCTGCTTTATTTGCTGCGATCACAGCATTCTTTGCTGGTTCAACGCCTTCACATTCTACTCCAAATTTACTTGCTACGAAAATAAATGCTCCATTAGAGCATCCAACATCGAGTAATTTTATACTGTTAAGATTTTTATTTAAAATATTTGTAATTATTTTCAATGTTTTTTGTGTGCGATGCTTCAATCTTGCCATATTTTTTGGTGAGGGCCATGTGCCTTCTAAGGTATTAAATTCTTCTTCCATTGATGAGGCATATTTTTGTTCATCGCATTGACTGAAAAGATGAAAGCATTTAATGCATCTCTTTAAACAGCCTTCTGGTAGAATGATATCTGTATCTATAATAGCTTCATTACAGCCAATAGGACAATTTTTAAGGCACGAGAATGTGTTGTTCATAAATAGTATGGCCTCATGGTTAAGCTTATTTTGTTGTTATAATATCGGCACAACGACAAGCTTGAGCAGCGCCGGATGAAAAATAAGGAAATCAATAGCAGCGTGCTAATCTTTCAAAATGAGGACTCTGAAAATCTGCACTGTTTTTGGCGTCTGACTCCAAGCTAATGTTAAACAGCGTACTACTCTCTCCTCTTATGTTTTAGCTTAAAGTTTGGGAAAAACATAGGTGTTATTTTCCGATATTCAATATATTCTTGACCCAGGCGTTTCACGAGTTCTGGTTCCTCAATAGCTTTTAGTTCCCAGAAATTAAGAAGAATGAAAAGCGGAGTGAAAACAAAGAGAAGCGAAACAGATCCAAAAAAGATCCCAAAACCAAAAAGCAAAGAAAACACACCGGAGAGCATTGGATTCCTGGTATAAGCGTATGGCCCAGATGTGACTAATCGGGGTGGGGGATTGAACGGAACCGGGGTACCCTTTATTTTAAGAAAGTTTTGAACCGACCACCCTATTAAAAAGAGAGCAAGTGAAAATAAGGGGAAAGATAAAATGATGGTAAGTTGTCCTTGAAATATATTGTTAAGGCCTAATAACCTGTCAACATGTAAGGCTATGAAAACAAAAAAAAGTATTAATAGACCGAAGAAAATAGCCCCTATTGGTGTAAAAAAGTTGCGAATCCCTCTACTGCCTGTCGCAAATTTATACAAGATCTCAATCCATTTGGTTTTAAGGGGCATGATTCTCATCCCATTTAAAGCCAAAAATCATATCATATAAGGGTGGCAATCAGCGGTGCAATCCATCGTTTCTGCTAGATTGACGGATTAGGCGCTGATTGTTTCGCAACAGCATAAACCTCTATGCGTTCCTTTCCTTTTCCTATGTTCTTTCGCTTGAGACTGATATCGCCGACTTCACTCGTGCGTTTAAGATGTGTTCCACCGCACGGAACTCGTGCAAAGTTGTGAACTTCCCAGTACCGCCTCTGACTGCTTTCATCAGAGAAGGCGCTGATGATGGCCATGTCTTGGTCGATAATAAGTTGGGCTTGAGAGGAAAGTTTTGGAAAGAGCGGCGATAAATTCTCAGACCAATGAAAGTCTATTCTCGCCTTGTCTGGAGCAATGTGTGCTCCGATTTTCTCCACGTTTCCCAGTTCACGATACACAAGCTCAAGAATAAGCTCTGCAGCGAAGTGAAGGCGCATTAACTGGTAACGTCGATCCCAGTCGATTTCGATAATTACTCTGTCTCCAGACTTCAATTCATGACCTTCGGGTAATACATACTGTATGGCAAGACCGGACTTTCTGGCTTCAAGGACAGGATAACCGCCAATAGTCCCAGTATCACTTTCCTGCCCGCCAGAGAATGGGTAAAATATTGTTTCCCGTAATGTGATCGAGCTATCGACGGAAGATTCAACGACTGTTTCAAGGGTAGCCAAATAGGGATCTTCCCAGTAAATTTTCTTCGTCATCATGATGTCTCAGTGGTAGGTGCTTAATATAATATTGAACGTTTTATTAGACGTAAAATATTGCGCTATTATTTTATCAATCTATAGGCATTGTTAATATTTTCCTCAAACTCCTCTAATGTGTAAGACCTTGAATCATAATTTCGGGATGCTCCAAAATTTTACCCAACCAGAATTTATCTTCTTTCTAATAAACTATGGTTATTTTTTTTGCACCTCTCTG
>Ga0315534_1000054_pt1 | contig 56456 bp, 51 predicted proteins | sample SalMarSW160240MG_FD_203094 | JGI IMG/M metagenome (GOLD analysis project Ga0315534, IMG submission 203094) | Salt marsh sediment microbial communities from the Plum Island Ecosystem LTER, Massachusetts, United States - Salt Marsh Sediment SW1602-40 ... | reverse complement strand
AGAAGCATAGATGCTACTGCAGCTTACCTCTTATTCCAACCTTCAAAGTTGCACTTCGGAGTTGAATCTACGTGAAAAAACAATTCCAAATCCTACTCGTAGAAGACGACCCCGCCGTTGCGACCAGCTTGAAAGAAGGCCTCACGAAGGAAGGCTACGGCGTGGATTGGTTTACGCACGGCGAGGAAGCTATTCGCCACGCCAAAGCGCAGGCGCCGGACGTGTTCATCCTGGACGTTCGCTTGCCAGACATCACGGGCTTCGATGTCTGCCAACGCTTGCGCAAGCTGCAGTTCAATCAGCCGATCCTGATCCTTACAGTACAAAGTGATGAAGTCGACAAAGTGCTCGGTTTGGAAATGGGCGCCGACGACTACGTCACCAAACCGTATGGTTTACGCGAAATGCTCTCCCGCATTCGCGCCCTGCTGCGGCGGGCGTACGGCGATCTATCCGGCAGCGAGGGGGACGTGTTGTACATCGCAGATTTGGTCATCGACCGCGCCCGCGGCCGAGTGCTGCGCGACGATCGTTTGATCAATTTGTCGCCCACCGAGTTCCGTCTCCTGGTGTTCCTCGCCCGCCACCGGGGTCAGGCGCTGAGCAGAGCGCAGATCCTCGATGCCGTGTGGGGCTGCAGCGACATAGAAAATGAAGCCACGGTGAATGTCAACATCCGTCGTTTGCGCGAGAAACTGGAATACGATCCCAGGAAACCCAGCTTGATCCTCACCGTGCCTGGCATCGGCTACAGAATCGTGGACGAAGAATAATTCCCTCGAGTCAAACACAAACGAATTCCTCCCCAAGAACCGATCCACATAAATATCTTCCCGATCGCCTGGATTTCAGAACTGTAATCCCATTGAAATCCAGTTGAAATCAACGACCGTCATCCTGTGCATATCGATTCGCAGGAGGCACAGATATGCGTCGTTCAGTGATTGTTCTACTTGCCATACTCGGGATCGTCAGCGTCCTTGCAGCGGGTTTCATGGGATTTCATAGTGCTCAGGCGCAAAAAGATGACGAAGCCCAGAAACCTGCCACGATTGCGGTTTCACGCGGAGACGTACAGCAAACCGTAGACGCCCCGGGCCACCTGGTCAGCACCAGGGAAGTGCTTCTGGCCACGGCGGCCAGTGGACCCCTGGCGAAACTCAACGTGCAAGCCGGTCAGGCTGTTTCAGGCGGCCAGGTTTTAGCCACTTTGGGCAACGAGGATGAACTGCGTGCGAACCTGACAGAAGCGGAAGCCGAACTGGCGCTGGAAAAGACGGCGCTTCGGCAAATCCAAGAAAATGCGCCCCTGGTCACGGCCCAAGCGCAGAAGGAATTGGCGGACGCACGTCAAGCGCTGCACCAGGCTGGGTTCAGGAAAACCGTCCAGCAGGAAGGCAATCGCGCCAGCGTCGAGATGATCGCCGCTGCGCAGGCCAAGTTGGTCTTGGCCGAAGAAGAAGTCAGACGTGCCGAAAGCGCCTTCAACCGCTACTCCGGCCGTTCCGAGGACAACCCGGCCCGGGCGAGCGCACGTCTCCACCTGGCGCAGGCCAGGATGATGCGTGACTCTGTTGTTAGGGCCTTGAACTGGTACAACGGCCAGCCTACAGAGCTGCAGCAAGCCATCCTGGATGCCGATGTGGCCATCGCCCAGGCAGGCGTGGTCGTGGCCGAGCTGGCCTACGACCGGGTCAAAGACGGACCCGATGCGGACGTCCTGGCACAAGCCGAAGCACGTCTGGCACGCGCCGAAGCGCTTGTTGCCCAGGCTAAAGCCGAACTGGCGGGAATGCAAATCGTGGCTCCCTTCGACGGCGTGATCCTGGAGATCAATGCTCGTGTTGGGGACATCGTAGCGGCGCACAGTGGTTTCATCCTGCTCTGCGACATGTCCTCTCAAGAAGTCGAGGTGACCATGATCGAGGAGGACATGCCGCTGATCCATACGGGCCAGACCGTCGAACTCTATTTCGATGCAGTGCCAGATGCGATCGTCCAGGGAGAAGTGACGCGTATCGTGCCGCAGCGCGTGCCCGGCAGCGATCGCCCGCTGTACCCCGTATTCATCCACTCGGATGAGATACCGCAAACCCTCGCCCCGGGCATGACGGCTGACACCACTATCGTGATTGACAAACGTACGGATGTGCTGCGACTGCCGCGCGCATTGGTGCGCGCCCGTTCCGATGGCACGGCGGAAATCGAAGTGTGGCAGGACGGCCACATCGAGGAACGCACGATCCAGACCGGATTGCGCGGCGATGTGTACATCGAAATTCTGGAAGGCCTGAACGAGGGCGATCAGGTCGTAGGGCAATGAGCACAAAACAGCCGACAAATCACACGGTGATCGAAACGCAGGGACTGACGAAGGTGTACCGCATGGGCGAAACGGAAGTCCATGCGCTGCAAGGGGTGGACATCCGTGTGGAAACAGGCGAGTTCGTCGCCCTGATGGGACCTTCGGGCAGCGGAAAGTCTACGTTGATGCATTTACTGGGCTGTCTGGACACGCCCACGACGGGAAGGTACTTATTGGAAGGACAAGACATTAAGTCCCTCTCCAACGATGAACGGGCTCGCATGCGAAACAGGCACATCGGCTTTGTCTTTCAGACGTTCAACCTGCTCAGCCGGCTCAGCGCACTCGAGAACGTTGCCCTGCCGCTTCTCTACCGGCGCGAAGCTGAAGAAGCTTTCCAGCGAGCGAAGGATGCACTGGCGCGAGTGGGATTGGATGAACGTACAGCACATCGACCCGGAGAAATGTCCGGGGGTGAACGGCAGCGTGTTGCCCTCGCCAGGGCGCTCGTTGTCGACCCGGCGCTGATCCTGGCCGACGAACCGACGGGAAATCTGGACAGCGCCACAGGCGCCAGCATCATGCATTTGCTGCGATCGCTGAACGAAGATGGACGCACGGTTATCCTCGTCACGCACGACACCCAAATTGCAGACTTCGCACATCGAACCTTGCATATGTGCGACGGACGCATGGTATGAGGTGAATCGATGTCTTTCATGAATACACTTCGCACCGCGCTACGCGGCATCGCCATGAATAAACTGCGCGCTGCACTTACTGCGCTGGGCATCGTCATCGGAGTGGCCTCGGTCATCACCACGTTGGCCCTGGGAAACGGGGCCCGAAAAGCCGTGGAGGAAAAATTCCGCTATCTGGGATCGGATGAGATTCAGATCGGCGGCAAACAAATGATCGAAGACGGCGGATTGGTTCCCTTCGGCAAGATCCTCTCCTACGAGGACGGCCTGTTGATGCCCGGCGAAGTTGGGTTGATCGACCGGACGGAGCTTTCCGTTCAAGGCGAAGGAAAAGTCCGTCATGGACGCAAGGTGCTCGATATGAGCATCGTCGGGCTCACCGCCGACGCACTGCTGAGCGCAGCCGAACAAGGCCAGGTCCAACCCGTAGGATGGCCGGAAGGAGAGCCTCTGCACGTGGATGCCTTCATCGATCATGGTCGCGTATTCACTCCAGAAGAAGTCCTGGGCCAGGCTGATGTCTGCGTGCTGGGATTTCAAACGGCCGAGGATCTATTCGAGGGTGACGAACCGGTCGGTGAGGTCATCCGGGTCAATCGTGAACGCTGTCTGGTGATCGGTGTGGTCGCCGAATTGGAAACAGTGGACCCAGAACAACGCAGCCGCAGCCGGGTCAACGAAGCGCTCTATATGCCCATCAGTACGGCGATCAAGAACCTGTATGACGAAGAACCCTCGGTGGCCATCGTCGCACACGTCAAAGACGAAAGCCGTATGGCGGAAGCCAAAGCACAGATCATCACCTACCTGCGCCAGCGCCACAATATCGAAGAGAATCCCGAAGGAGAGTACGAAGACGATTTCAGCTTGTCAACCAAGAAGGACATCCTCGGTACGCAGCAGGAAGCTGCGAAGACGTTTTCTGTTCTACTTGTAGCTTTGGCCATCGTCTCGCTGACCGTCGGCGGTATCGGCATCATGAACGTGATGCTGGTCAGCGTCACGGAACGCACGCGCGAGATAGGCGTGCGTATGGCCGTGGGCGCCCGCCAGCGGGATATCGTGGCGCAGTTCGTGCTCGAGACCACGCTGCTCAGTGCAGCCAGTGGTTTGCTGGGAATCGCCGTCGGCATTCTGATCATCCCCCTGACCGCGATCCTGAACCAGGGCACGCCCGTGCTGGACCCACTCAGCATTCCACTCGCCTTTTTGGTGGCCTTGCTAACTGGAACCATTTTTGGTTTGTACCCGGCAATACGCGCCGCCGGATTCGATCCGGTCAGGGCCTTGCGCTATGAATGAACTGAAAATAAGCAAGATCGCAGGAATGAATAATTCCCGTAGAAAACAAAACGATGGAAAAGGAGTTTGAACATGAAACGCAAAGGGCTAATTATCGGAATCGTTGCACTGCTGGTATTGCTGCTCGCAGGCGCATACGTGGCTGGTAAATTACTGAATGAGGGCCTGGGTCCCATCCGAGTTGGCGGCGGAAACGTGACGATCTCCTCCGGAGACGGCAGCTTGATCGAAGCCGAGTACGTACCCGCCGATGAGCTTCCCGATTCCCCACCCGAAATCGCCGGCCTGTATTCGAGGCGAGAGGACAACAGCATCTTCGTGCGCGAAACCGATGGCGGATTTAGGATCAGCATGGACGAGGAAGGCAACGTTTCTACCAATGCCGGCGACGAAGAGACCGAAATCGTCGTTACGAATGAAACTGAGGTATATGTCGATGTCACCAATAATCAACTCGATGACCTCAAGGACGGGGATACCTTAAAGCAAATACTCAAGCCAGGATCGATCGAAGAACTCGGATTTCTAACCTTTCTGCAAGTCTGGGGGGAACGCCGCGGGGAGCGAGTCATCGCCGATTTCCTGGTCTACATGCTGCCTCCAACACTGGTCGGTCAATGATTCCTATGAGCCTTCCGGTGAACGGGTTGTTCAATGACGAACAGGATGTGACATGAAATACATCACCGGTTTTTCGGGATACAATGAGTTATCTGACCTGACTCAAAGATCAAGGAACCCACGGGAGTGTGAATTCAGACACTCTCGTGGGTCGTAGGATCGCTTCCTTACAATAAACAAGTAAGCAGTGTAACGATGAAGATTGAGGTTGGAAACGCATGAAGGGTCGAAAATCCATACGCTGGCGCTTACCGCTGAGTTTCCTGGCGATCGCCAGCCTGACCGTCGTGATTCTGGGGATCGTGCTGCTGGTCATTCTACGAGGTTACTATCAGCGAGTGGAGTTGGATTTCCTGCGCACGAAAGCCGAAGAGGTCTACTCGGGAATCCTTCCCGTTTTCGAAGCGAATATCCCTTCCGACGCGGTTCAAGTTTATCTCGATAATCTTTCCTTCCTCACGCAGACCCGCATCCGCGTGCAGGATGCGCAGGGAGTATTGCTGGCCGATACAGGTTCACCCCAGGACTTTAACCTGGCATTGAGTTTTATCGACGGGCCGCAGCCGCAAACCCAAGACCGTGAAGATGTCCTATTACAGCCCTTTATCATCATCCGCAAAGAAGTTACACCCGATGGAAGCCTGTTGACCACCCCCGCCGCGCCCCTCGATGCATTCGCTGAAGACGGAGACGAGATTATCGCCGAACTTCCACCGCGTCTTCCAGAGCCGGACGAGATGGGTCGAAGACTCATTTTCCTTCCCCGGATCTCCGATGAGCCTTTTGGATACAGCCTGGGAATCACCCTGATCTTCGAGGAGTCGCGTTCCCAACAGAAGTTGCAACTCGCGTACTACGACGAAGTGGGAAATCTTCTCGGATTCGTGGAATTGCTGGAAGGCCCTGCATACGGACAGGCCATCCTGCGCAGTGTATCCTTCGGTTTAGTGCTCGCCGGAGTGTTGTCGATTCTTCTGGCTGGAGTGGCAGGCCTGTGGTTCAGCCGCCGACTCAGCCAGCCCATCCTGGCGTTATCGAAGAGCAGCGCCCGCATAGCCAGCGGCGAGTACGACAGCCGAGTTGAAATCGAGCGCCAGGATGAACTCGGTCTACTGGCGAAGACGTTCAACCGCATGGCGGAAAAGGTCGAAGGTACCGTGCTGACATTGCGCCGCTTCGTTTCCGACGCAGCCCATGAGCTGAATACCCCGTTGACTGCACTACGTACCAATCTCGACCTGGCCAAGACCGAAAGAAAAGCTTCCCTGCGAAAGAAATACCTCGAACAAGCCATCGAGCAATCGGTGCGATTGGAACACCTATCAAATGCATTGCTCGATATTTCCCGACTTGAAGCCAATATGGATCTGCAAGATACGACTCGATTGGATTTAACCAAGCTGCTTCGTGAAGTTAGCGAGCGCTATGCTTCCCGTGCAGAACAATCGGCAATCGAGTTCTACCTCGAGCTTCCAGCGGATTCAGTGGAGCTGATAGGCAGTGAAATCCAACTACGCCGCGCATTCGAGAACCTGCTCGACAACGCGCTGAAATTCACTCCACAAGGCGGAGAAGTGCGGATGGGACTTCGTCAAGAAGATGGAATCGCAGCCATCTGGGTGGAAGATACTGGAATCGGCATTCCCGAGGATGAGCTGCCGAATCTATTTCAACGATTTCACCGGGCCCGCAACGCATACGGTTTTCCTGGCAGTGGGTTGGGATTGGTCATCGTGAAAACGATCGTCGAGGGGCACGATGGTTCGATTCATGTGGAAAATCTGGATCACGGCACTCGTTTCACCTGCCGCTTACCTACCGCTGGCTGATTTCGCCCTGCAAAGTAAAGAGACCTGACATACAGTGAGAAGGTTCCTTGACTCGAGTTCCAGCAACGAACTCGAGCGATTATCCGCCGGTCTCGTCTGGCTCGATGATCTCAAAGGATTCGACCGTTTTCCGAAAGATACCTAGATCAGCAGGGTTCAGAGCCAAATCGGTGACCAGCATAAAGTGGTAGATTGCAAATGGGGCTTGAATGAAATATTGGTAGGAATAGTGCGTTTCTTGAGTGCGATGCGGAACGTTGAACGTGGCGAGTACGAATTTCGCAGGCAGGGAGCCAATCCAGAAATTCGAATCTTCCTCAATCGTCGGGTATTGTGAACCAGAGAGGATGTTCATCGCATCGTTCGCCGATATCGCCCGAGCGACGACTTGATGATCTCCGATTTTGAAGGGAAGTATCCCAGGGCCGTCGCAGTGAACGGCGCCTTCCGGCAAGTCGATACGACAGCGGCGTTGCCGATTTACCAGCCGACCTTCTTCGAAGGTAAATTCTCGAACAAATTGCCCGTTGATTCCAGTGCCAAGATCGGTAGGGATTTCCCCGGATCTGATTTTCCGTGCGATTGAAAATCTCAACAACCAGCCCAGGGGAATGGCCACAACTCTCATGATCAGTGCGAGGACGCGGAAACCCAATGGTGGAGTCTGAGGCACAGGAAATGCTTCCGCCTGGGTAGATTTGGCGCGACGCAGATGCAAATTGAAGCTCCCGATAGGGTCGAAGTTACGCTTGCGAAAGCGCCGGTGAACGAAAGAAAAATCAGAAGATACAGGAAATCCTTCCGTCACATATTCGTACTGAGAAGCAGCGGGTCCAGCGTGAATGGCTTTGGCGAATTCTTCGCAGATTGCTTCCTTGAACATACCTCTTTTCTTTTGAATCGCAGCAATATCGGCTGATGCGAGATCTTCCAGGGCACACTTCGCCAGCAATGTAGGAATATCATTGGGAGCATCGTAGCGATCGTTTGACTCGAAATAATTCGGCTGCGAATTAAAGGCCACAATGGGTCTGCGCTGCAAGTACAGTTCGTAACCCCAGACATCGCTGTCCAGAACCCAGAGATGGAGAATGGGAAGCTGCAATAGATTCAGTTCGAACAGCAGTCTTTCATCTTCTTCTAATTGGCTGTAGAGAATGATCGTCCAACGATCGCTCCAAAAAAGATAGAACGCCCGCTCTCCCTCCATGTCGTGATCGAGCACACAAGGCTCTTCGATCTCGGAGAAACCCTTGCGAGACAGCCAGGTTGTGATCTTCTGCTCTACAACCTTGTGAACGTCGCCCGGAATGCTGTAGCTGCGGTAGAACGCTCCCATCAATTCTCCCGACTGGATCAAGTCGATAATCAATCAATCCAAGTCGAATTTACGGGGAGCCAGGGGAAAAGGTCCCCGTATTGGAATTCTGTTCGGTTTCACACCGAACGTGTCAGACAAAAACGACGCAGTTTACTCTTGGATCAGACTTCGGGTTCCAGGTTTAAGATCTTGAAGATCGTCGTGTCCGGCATGTTCTCCTGAATGTATTCGATCTCCGCTTCGTCGTTGCAAGTATCCACGCCTGGCATCCATTGAACGGGGATCACAATCCGTAGGCATGACTTCCCTGGCGAACCCCACCACGTCCTGTCTGGTCATGGAATAAGATTTCAGCACAACGAACGACAATTATGTACTCACTTTTCATCGTCACTCTCAGCCGCGTTCTGCATCGACGATCGCTTCTTCCAGAAATACCAGATCAGGATTACGACCAACAGTGGGGGACCGAGAACCGGCAGTAGATAAAGCCCAATCCAGATCGCCAGTTCGAAGAGACCCTGGTAGGTCTGGGTGAGGGTGCGCTTCGCCCGCACGACGGTCTTCGAGGCGTCCCACGGTGTGGGCGTCATGGTGGGCCGCGGCGTGTTCGTGGCCGTGGGGGTCAACGTCGGCGTGGGGACCAAATCCGGCAAATCCGGCGAAATGGTGATGGTGATCGTTGAAAAAGCAGCGCGGTCTTCGAGATAGTTCATGCGGCCGCGGATCTCCTCGATCTGACCCTCGATCTGAGATAGCTCTTCGTTCACTGCCAAAGCTTCTTCTACCGTTTTGGCCTGGTCCAGGAAGGTTTTGATACGATCGCGCGTCGCTTCGAGATTGGCGAGCTGTGATCCGAGGTCAACGAATTCATCCGTGACGTCCTCACCGTAGGCGTTCTCATCCATGACCTTGACGGCGATGTCCCGCAGACGGCGCATGGTGCGTTCGAATTCATCGACCGGTATACCAATCGTGATCGTACTGTACTTGTAGGATTCGGATCCCCAATCCTGATACCAAACGCGGGAACTGATGATGTATCCACCGGCGTCGTCGACGATCTGCGTGGTGCGATCGATGGCGGTATCCGTGTCTTCGACCAGAAGCGATATCTCGGCGTTTTTGATGATCATGCGACTCGTACGCTGTCCGAAATCGAGCAGCGCCATGTCGGAAGCGCCACCCGCCACGGCCTCGGGCTCCGGGATTGCCTCCATGGGGGGCGCCTCGGGCGCTTCCGCTTCCACGGCTTCAGCGTACTCCACCACACCGGATCCGGGTTCTGCGAATGAATAATTATCTTCATACCCATACGTCGCTGCAGTGCCGCAACCTGTCAGCACCACGATGAGCGCGATCGCCAGAAATGTCCAGGTTCTTTTTCTAAGTTGCATGGTCCCCTCCTAATTCATCAGCCTACGAACGGCAGGTGACAAGCTATCCCGATTTTTGGTTCGCGCTCCCAGTTTGTTTTGTGTTTGCCAGCCGCGAAATTGTCTCTCCATCATACAACGCGCGGCAGCATCTCGCTACAAACTTCACAATCTTCGTTCTCATTGTGCTGAGTCGACCAACGCTTCGGCTTGAATTTCAAAGCTGCGCCCGTTCCGTCCGTCGCCGGACATACCACCCCATTTTACAGATTCGATCAGCAGCGCTTCATCGTCCGTAACGCGGTAGAACTCCACCCAGGTCATCCCGATGTTGCCGCGGGTGATTTCGAATACGAGTGTCCCATCACTATCAATATCCGTAAATTGTATGTCGACGATCATCTCGATCAGGTTTCCCGCTTCGGCCTGAGCGATCGGCTGATTTAGTGCGAAATGTCCGTCGATGAGCGCGGCCGTCTGGGCGGATTCGCTGGCCGAGATGAGGGCCGGTCGAAGCCATGTGCCGCCGGACACCAGGTTGAAATCGGTCCAATCGGACGTGGTTGCCAGGCGAATGCGCACGCGCTGCGCATCGAGTTCGGGCCAATCCATGGACAGAAACGTATCCACCCACTTGCGGGTGAGTTGCAAATATCCTTCCGGCGGCAAGGGATCGTAATCCTTGTAAGCTCGTCCGCGGCTGTCCTGCATGCCCGGCACCGCCGGTTCGATCTGGGTGCCTTCGTGCCACTCATTGAATGTGGTGATGACCACCATCTCGGGCTCGATGCCCACATCCAGCGCCATCTCCCAGCGGTTCTCATATGTATCCCCATCATTACGGGGTGTGTCCGTATCCGAAGAATAATGGATCCGCTCGGCCGAGAAACCCGGATTCACACCGGGAAAAAACAATGCGTCGACCGGCAGGCTGCGAGCCCACTTGTATCCGGAGTCAAGATTCAAAGTGAGTACACCGTAGTTGTACGAGCCATCGAAGTGACCTTGTTCGATCCACTGCGATGAATTCTGGTCGCTGATGACCAACCCACCGTCGGGCAGGGCGTGGATTTCATCCAGCGCTTCCTGCCAGTAGCTGGGCTCGACTGCAGGGGATTCCCCATCCGGAGCCACCGAGGCCCAGAGAAAGAACATCCCTTTGGGACGGTCGTCGGGACTCCAGCGGCTCGATGTTGTCGTGCGGAAGAAAGCCGGATGTTCGCCATAATTTTGATAGAGGTATTGGATATCCTGCACCAGGCGATTGGCTGAACGTCCACCGTAGTTTTCGATGTGAAAGGCCACCTTGATGCCGTAGCGCTCCCCCATTTCGAGTAAGAGGGGCACAGCAACATTTTCATTCGATTGCCTGCCCCACCAGGAGGAGATGATCACCCCAACCCCAGCCTCTCGCAGCCAGGCGAAGTGTTGCGCCACCACCTGCGGGTCGTTCCCACTGTAGGCGCCGAGCAGCGGATAATAATCGGCGCCGATGTCCGTGGGCGGTTGGTTGTTCGCCTGATCCCAATGAACCCACTCGCCGTCGATCTCTTCGTTGCCATACCAGGGGTAGTAGAACGCCGCCACACGGGACGATGGTTCCGGTCCAACAACTTCAGGCCATTCCGGTTCCGGACTCACCTGGGGTTCAGCGAAGGTAGGAGTTGGTCCGGGTAACGCCTTCGGTGTGGTGTTGCTGCACGCCGGGACGAGAAGCATGACGATCATGGCAGTCAAAGCCCGCTTCTTCATTGCACCTCCTGGAGTCGACTGACTCTAATCATATTTTCTTACTCGGGATCATTTGCGGAAAAGGTCCGGGATCAGCTACCACCCTTCCCCGAGATTCTACAATCGGTTTGTGAAAGTTCGCTAGAAGGCTGTTCTTTCCACTTCTTAGGACAGGTGACACGGGCATTGAGGAAAATCAGACCGCACCGAAAATGTCGAGAAAACTCAGCACGAGCTGGTAAACACCCAGTGCTGCAAGTATGCCTGCGGACACCAACACCAGACCGCGCCGGCCGCGCGGTCCGAGTCTGTTCGCGCTCCCGAAGAGAAAAATCGTCCCAGCCAAACCGACGACCATGGTGCCGTAAAATGCTGCGATGAGGGCAACGGCATACGCCGGATCGTGCCGCCAGGCATCCATGACGGCGGGACCCAACACCAAACTCCAGCCCAGATAAGGATTGGGATTGAGCAAGTTGACCATCACCGCCTGAAACAGCGTTCTTGGCGCCGATTCGCTTTGCACCGCATCCTGCGAGACGCCTGCTTGCCACTGCCGATAACTCGTCCAAGCGAGATAGAGCAGAAGCAGCCCGCCCGCAGCACGCATGGCGGTTTGAAATGATTCAGGAACCCGGGAGAGAAGCATTAATGTAATTACGATGATCGGTCCGTCACTGAGCAGCGGCGCCAACGCAGCGGGAAGCGTACGCCGCCAGCCCCGCTGAACGACGCTGGACAGGAAATAGGCTTGCAGCGGACCGGGTTGAATGGCGGCGGCAAACGCAAAACCAGCGCCGATCAGCACATATTCGAGCACGAATTCACCTTCCGGATGCGGCAAGCATGTGTCACTTGCTTGATTGTCACACACTCACGAGGATCTGGAACGATACCAACAGTACAGGAAAAGCAGCGCGGTAACCGGCAGGGGCAGAAGAACCAGAAGACCGCCGAGTGGGAAGAAACTTCCGCGAATGATCCAATCCAGAATGATAACGAGAACGAAAAGGGCCAGACTCAGCGCACTGCCCCAGCCTTCCCAGCGCCAGGCGAGGGCCAAGGTAAACACACTCAGGCTCATGATCACAGGCAAGATGTTTTCGATGGGGTCGTAGTCGACTTCCATTTGTTCGGGTGCGATCACATGGCCGACGAGCATCACGAGCGTGAAGGCAATCAGCGCCGCGCTGGAAATGCGTGCGATGCGGCGGAGTAGCGTTGTGGTTGAAGATGTAAAAGATTGGGCATTATTGGTCATGATTTCATTCCGATTCCCTAACGATTATAAGCGCAAATGATCTGATTTCGAGCAGTTTTGCTTGTCTCCACAAATTATCCCAATCAATCCACTTTTATGGATCGTTGAAGGTTGGTGTCCACGGGACATTTCAGCAACAGTAAGCCGCAATTCCCGCTTGACTTAGAGTATACTCTAAGTTGTATGATTAGGTCACTATGGATACCAATCTAACCATTCAACAAACTGCCTCCCGTACCGGGTTGAGCGAACACACCTTGCGCTACTACGAGAAGATCGGCTTGATCCCGCCGGTAGAGCGCGCCCCCAACGGGCACCGCCGCTACAGTGATGAAGATTTGGGTTGGATCGATTTCCTCAAATGCCTGCGCAGCACCGGTATGCCCGTGGCGCAGATGATCGAGTTCACCCACCTGACCCACGCCGGAGAGCACACCATCCAGGCGCGGGTGGCCATGCTAAATAAACACCGGGAGTGTGTACTGCGAGAGATTCAGGTATTGCAGAAAGACTTGGAAGTCATTCACAAGAAAATCGATTGGTATTCCAACATGATCGAGGAGGAAGCATGAAACGCACGTTAGGAAAATCGGGAATCGAAGTATCCGCCGTCGGCATGGGCTGCTGGGCGATCGGGGGACCCTGGAAGTTCCTCGGCAACGCAGCCGGTTGGGGCCAGATCGACGACGATGAATCGATCCGCGCCATCCACGCCGCCCTGGACGCCGGCGCCACGCTGTTCGACACTGCCGCCAACTACGGCTGCGGTCACAGCGAGCGCATCCTGGGAAAAGCGCTGCGCGGAAAGCGCGATCAAGCCGTCATCGCCACCAAGTTCGGCTACGTCGTCGATGAAGAAAACAAGACCGTCCAGCCCTACGATGGGGATGAGGAACACGGCGACATCGCCAGCCACCTGCGGGCGGACTGCGAAGCCAGCTTGAAGCGGCTGGAGACCGACGTGATCGACGTCTACCAACTGCACGTCTGGGGCTACGATCTGCAGAAATCCGACGCTGTTCGAGAGGAGTTAGAGGCACTGGTGCGCCAGGGCAAAATCCGCACCTACGGCTGGAGCACCGACCGGCTCGATGCCGTGCAACGCTTCGCCAAAGGACCCAACTGCGGCGTCGTACAGCAGCAGCTGAACGTCTTCGACGGCAATTTGGAGCTGCTGCGTGCTTGCGACGAATTAAATCTCGCCAGCCTGAACCGCGGTCCGCTGGGCATGGGCATCCTGACCGGCAAGTTCACCCCGGAAACAACCTTCAGCAAAGACGACGTTCGCCACGGAGTCGATTGGTTCGCAGGCTTCGAGGAGGGGAAACCCAATCCCGAGTGGTTGAAACGCCTGGAGGCGATACGCGAAATCCTGACCAGCGGCGGAAGAACCCTGGCGCAGGGTGCGCTGGCCTGGATCTGGGGTGCCAGCGAGCGTACAGTGCCCATCCCCGGCTTCAAGACGGTCGAGCAGGTGCAGGAAAATGCCGGCGCGATGCAGTTCGGTCCGCTGAACCCGGAACAGATGAACGAAATCGACAACATCCTGGGGCGTGAGCCGGTGCTCGCTTGATCCATTCTGCACCATAAACATCAATGCCCTCCGAAATTCCGGGAGGGCATTTTTCGTTCACCATCCGGATCGAAGCGCAGCTATGCCAGATACACCAATGCGAAGTAAATCAACTGTGCGAGATAGAAATGATAGGCAATCTGCGGAAACCCTCTGCGCCACATTTCCAGGCGGATTGAAACATACGCTAAAACCCAGCCGATCCCGAACCAGGAAAGATAATTTCCCCAGGGGACGTTGCCGCCTTGCCAGCGCCAGTACCCCAATTTCACTGCGCTTGGTTCCACGACCAGGTCGAAAATGAGCAGCAAGATAGCGATCACCAATGAGCGCAAGATTCTATCGTTGAGATGCAGCCGAAAAGATAGACGCCGTTCCAGCGCCGTGGTGGAGAGCAGCAGAGTCAGCCAGGAAAATCCGATGGCCAGTGGTACATTTGCGATTTGTGGCTTCAGCGCCGCATGATATTGATAGCCCCCGAAGATGACTCCCGTGTGAACCCCCAACCACTCCAGGCACAAGGCAAAAGCCACCACGCAGAGACTCCAAATCAAAAATCTTGAGCGGTTGTTGGGATTAGCAGTGCGCTTACCCGGCTCCGATTTCAAGTACCAGGCGAATTCCGCGACCAGCCAGACGGACAGCGCGATCAGCATCCAACCCGTTATCTGCAGCATCATCGCGGGGTAGATGCCACGAATGTGGATAACGGCCCCAACTACGAGCAAGGCATAGAGTAAAAGGATGCGAATCTTTACGGCCACCAAAAATCCCCTTAACGTCGTCGTTTCGCTCATCGAAAATGAACGCCCGCTCAGGCTGAAGGCGGTAGGTCCTGAAGGATCGCTGCTTCGGTCGCTTCGGCGGTAAGCATTACACCGGGCACACCCGCGCCAGGATGAGTGCTTGCGCCCACCAGATACAACCCTTCCACATCCTCGCTGCGATTTTGCGGCCGAAATATGGCAGTCTGGGTAAACAACGGCTCAAGACCCCAGGGAGCACCTGCGTGGCAATTACGCTGCCTTGCAAAGTCCAACGGCGTGAAGATTTTCTTCACTTCGATCGCTTCCTGTAATCCGTCCAGGCCAAAGTCATGCTCCAGGTAATCCAATATGTGTTGGCAAAAGGGATGCGCCTTCGTTTCCCAATTTACGTTCCCAGTGAGATTGGTAACCGGAACGAGTACATACATGGACTCGCAGCCAGGTGGCGCCATTGCCGCCTCGGTTCGCGAAGGGACGTGCAGATACAAGGAAAAATCCTGGGGAAGCACATGGCGGTCGAAGATATCCCTCACCAAACTGCGGTAGCGTTTGGAAAGGACGAGGGTATGGTGCTGCAATTGGGGGAATTTCTTCCTTACGCCCAGATAGATCAAGAAGGCACTCATGCCATAGCGCACACGGCGAAGACGCCGGTCGTTCCATTTGCGGCGATACCCGCACGCCAGCAGTTGCCCGTAGGTGTGCTGAAGATCGGCGTTGGAAACCACAGCATCCGCACGAAAGGTCTTTTGGCTCGTTGCAACACCACATGCACGGCGATCTTCTACGAGGATTTGGAGAACTTCGTGGTTGGTGAGTATCTCCCCTCCCCGACTCTGGAACAACGCTGCCAGCGCCTCGACCAGGCTGTACATCCCGCCAGCCGAATACCAGACCCCTTCCGCTTTTTCCAGGTAGGGGATCATCTGATAAACCGCCGGCGTGCGAAAGGGGCTGCCGCCGAGAAAAAGCGGGTGAAAACTAAAAGCGAAACGATGGCGGAAATTTCGAAAATAGAGGGTCGATAAATGATACGCCGGAAGGAACGCCTTCAATAACAGGGCTTGCGGCAGGAAATTCAGCATCGTCATCCAGCGATCGAAGGGTCGGGATCCGTACCCTTGCTCGACGATAAAGCGATACAACGCGCCGGAACGGTCGATGAACCTGGCATAATTGCGGGCGTCGCGGCGGTCGAAATTGGCCATCTGCTGCTGCATCCGATCTCCATCTCCGCTGTAGTCGAGATAGCTGCCGTCGTGGAAGTAAATCCGGTAGAAGGGATCGAGGGGGACGAGATCCAGGTAATCCTCCATGCGCGCTCCGGCGTCGGAAAACAGTTTGCGCACGATTCCCGGTGCGGTAAAGAGCGAGGGGCCCAGATCGAAGGTGTAGCCTTGCTGCTTGAGTTGTGAAGCATGGCCACCGACTTGTGCATCCTTTTCCAGAACGGTTACCTGGTAGCCTTTCGACTGCAAGCGGATAGCCAGGGACAGACCCCCAAGTCCACCACCGACGAGCATCAATTTCTTCATCCGATATTCTCGCCTCTCGGTCAGACTAGATTCGTAACTGAAATCATCATGCCATATCGATTGCTACAGGGATAGTAGGTGGAGAAAGAGCCTGCCTCCTCCCCTGGCGCACATTCGAAGTAAACCGAAACACCTGATACTGATGATTCTTCTACTGGAATCGTGGTAAAAAACGGCCGGTTCGCTGCATATAGCTGCGATATTCTTGGCCAAATTGTTCGATCATCATTGCCTCTTCTTTGCCGGCAATGCGGTTGAAAAAAAGCATCATGACGACCGCCAGGACGAGAAGCGGCCAGATCGCAGAAATCAGCGCGAGGCCGAAAAATAGCAGCCTCAGGACTGCATACATCGGATGCCGTACCCATCGATACGGCCCCTCTGTAATCAAATCATGATGATCCTGGATTTGCAGCGTGGTAGACCAAAATTCACGCAGAGTGTCGTGCACCCAAACCAATAACGGCATACTCACAACCCCCAACCCTACGCCTAGCCAGCGCAGCCAGTTTGGCAGGGAGACAACCAGCCAACTTGACTCTTCGCCATCAAGTGCGTAGCAAACGATCAATGCCAGCATTCCCAAGAAAGTGATCGGACGCAGTATCAAGCTCAACCAGCCCTCACGCTCAGCGGCTTCCTCGCCTGCAAACCAGCTGCAGTGACCGGCCTGTCGAGCTTTCCAGCCGAAATAACCGCGGATTGCAAGTAAGCTAAGGAATAATGCAAAGAAAAAAGCCTTGAAAATCGAATCCATTATTCACACCTCTTCCATCGATCGTTTGACAACAGGGACATTTCCGCCCGATCATCTAGTGAAAATAAATTAAGGAACCCCACACGCAAAAGTCTCTGAGCCAAAGACCTCACGTACGACTTCCAGCATATCGAATTGATAGTTGCCGGATGGATACTTTGGTCCGAGATCCGCAGTGGGCTCCACGGTGGTTGTCTCGGCCCAATTGTTCCATGTATTCAGCCAGATCAATTTCTGCTCCAGGTTTCCAACGGGCTGCGCGTGTTTCCGGGCCACTTCGGCCATGGCAATCACCTGCGATTTACTATTTGCAGGCACGTAAATGCTACGATCGAAAACAAAGAAGCGATCATTATATTGAGGCGCCCAAGCTGGCTGAAAATTGACGTACTCCTCTCTGCCTATGACCTTCAAGCCGGCGATATTGGCGCGCCACTTCTCGAATGTTCGATCGACGGCGATTGCTGCATCTCCGACATCGCTCCAGGAATTCCGATTGAGACCCGGGATCAGGAAAGTGAATGTCGAGCTGCCATCGAATAGCGCTGCATGGTTTGGGTTAAAAGCGTTGGCCACCACTTCATCCCCCACAATGAAAACGTCAAACCCCAGCTCAGCGACCGCCTGGCGCGCATCGAGAATTGCCCCCTCGAGATCACCGACGAAGGCATTCGTAGCCCAGATGTAGATCACCGGGCGTCCGTCGATTGTCAAGTACTGCGGATGATCGAAGTATTTATTGGCAAAGCGGCGAAAATCAAAGACGAAGATGTCATGGACTTTCTGTTGATCGAAATCCAAACTCGCTGTATATTGTTCGTAACCAGACGTTTGATTGAGTCGTAAAACGAAGTCATAGAAAATCGCCCAGCGCACCTTGTGGATGTTGTCTGCCATTAAAAAGACATCGTCCAATGTATCTTCCATCGAGCCACAACAACCAACACCTCGCGGTGTCGTCCACTCAATCGAGAATGTATCGACGCCGTATGCTGCTGCCCACTCGATCTGTTGATGGACCACCGCTGGATCGCCGGCTGCATAGGTTTCACCCAAAAGCGGGGTAAGCGGTGTGATCCGACCACCAAGATCGTTTTCAAATCCGCCATATAACCCCGGACCGTAATACCAGAAATTCAGTTGTGCAATGACGATATATTCATTTCGAGAAGGTGTATAAAGAAGATCTGAAGGCATAGAGAAACGTTGAACGTTATCCCCGGAGGGTTGAATTCCATCCCAAACGAAAGTCTCCGCCAGGGAAGCGTACCCGCAAGCGTACTGATACAGCTCAACCGTCGTCGATCCCATATGCCCGCGATCGATCATAAACTCCAGATGCTCTTCCAACGAATCTTCCCTAAGATACAAGTCAGCTTCGAGTTCTACTGACTCCCCTGCCTCGGCTTGGCTTATGGATTGTGATAGCAAGAATCGGTCTTGGTCAAGACTGGCAGAAGTGCTGGATGATACGATCTCGACATCTTCGAGTACCGCACCCTCAACCAGTTCGAACACCGTCCAATCGGAAGTCGTCGTGACATGGATGCGCAGGTCCGGTACTGAAGGAATCTCAGAGACCGTAGGATTAATCACTGATTCTGCAGGTTCCGTGTGGGTTACTTGTATAGTCTGAGCCGGTGTTAATGACGGTTCCTGTACCACTGACGCCAATGAAACAGCGTCAGGTGAACAACTCACCAAAACAAGAGCTGCAATTGCAGAACATCTACGATACATTCTCATTTCGTCGTCACTCCAGAGATACAAGATCAGGCAAATCAGTCCCAGAAAATTCATAAACTGCCTCTGATGCAAACAAAGTATATTGATACTTCGATAAAGTGGGTATCAGAAATACCAACGCCGATACGTCGTCAACGCCTGCAGGAATCCAAACTGAACCAGCGTGGTGACCGTCGCTGAAAACTGACTGATGTAGAAATAGTACATTTGCAGGGCGACAAGGGAGAGCAGAAAACCCAAAATGGCGAACTTCAAACCCGTTTCTTCTTTGCGGGAAAACCAGGCGATGACGGCAATCATCATCAACACACCGACGGCGCTTTGAATGCCAATCAGCACCTCGCGCCACTGCACCACCTGTGGGTTCAAGTTCGTACCTCCCCTCGCCAGCACGACGATGTAACCGATCACGACCAGCAGCCACAGGATCAATATCGAAGCGACGATCATGCGATGCACGCGACGACCCAGGCGCATACCGATCGCATCCGTCCAGCGAACGATCCTTTTTAAAAGGCTCGGCCTCGCCGTAGGCAGGTGCGCTTTCTGTCCTGCGAGATAGTCGCTGAGTACCTGGGCGAAGGACTTGATTTCCTCCCGCTCGGACCACATGGCGATGGCCAGCTGGCCTTCGATCCGGTCCGCTTCCGCCTCATCCAGGTCACCGTCCAATATATCCTGGAAACCATCCAACGCGTTGTACATGGCTTGTCGCGGGTCGGCGTGACGCGAACGGCGAAAGAGCACAAAGACAAAGACGCAGAGCAGGAAAAATCCGTAGATCAGCGATGCGGCTGGTGGGTAGAAGTAATCGTTGTTCTGCGTGATAAATTTCCCGACCTCGTCGATAAACAGGCCGATGCCGATTCCGCTGAGTACTGCGCTGGTTTGCAGCGACCAGCGATTGGCCATGGCCAACGGCAGCAGCACGGCGATGAAGAGGAACAACCCGCCCCAAAGCGCATGGGCGATGTGCAGGATGTTGTTGCCGAGCTGGGGAAATCCGGTCAGGTGGAGGAAGGCTCGTGTGAAAACTACCGTACCGGCGAAGGCGACGATGGAGAAGAACAGATACTCCTCGGCGCGTTCCCGCCGAACGATCGAATTGATTTTGCCGTGGTTGTTATTCATATTCGTTACCTTTAAAAAGAGATTTGATTGATCATGGACGATATCAATAGATTTACATGAAGGTCTGTTTTATTACTGAGACCAATATCAAACAAATTGAATTTTCATAGATCAGGTATATCACCAAGCCCTACAGCTTCCCCTTAACGACCGTCGGTTGAAACCCGGCGATCGAGGCAAGTTTCTCGATGAACTGCGGCCGTATCATCGGCCAGTTCCAAAATTTAATGACCAGATTCCCAAAACCCCATGGCGGTTTGATCGGCCAATTCACAAGGCGCATCGAGTGGAGACAATGTGGGCAGGCGACAGCAATATCATCTTCTCCGTCATACCAAATCGAGATCGCATCGTACATATCTTCACCGGGCGTAAATACTCTGGCACATCTGGGACAGGTCGCTTTAAAACTGCCCTGGGGATCGATCTCAACGATACGCCCTTCCGCGATTTCAACACCGTTCGTAACCAGCGAGAAGAGGTTCGGATTGGGCACGTCGACGGCTGCCGCATATCCAGGGCCGGGCGCGTAACCCAGCCCGCGTGCGCCGAGGGCGCAGTCAGAGTGCTCGGCGACGATGATCTCTTCGGCGACCAGAAAGTTACGTATATGTCGTGCGAGTGAGGACGGTGCCTGATCCGACGGAACGTTGAACACCAGAGATTGGAAATACGTACCCATAAACGCACCCCTTGAATGGGTCGCTATACGTTTGGTTTCCTAGCCAAGATCGGTATCTTCTAAGAGCGCCATGACCATGCGAACCGTCTCTTCCGTGTAGGCCAGACACTTCTCACGCAGGTTGTTTGCATGAAATTTTTGCAGACCTTCCTCCGTGCCCAATTCCAACCCGAGCAGTTCGGAACAGCAGGTCGATCCAAATCTGGCTTCGAATTCCTGGCGGAGCCTTTCTACACGGGAATAGGTTTCGTTGACCGGGCTTCCAGGGGTGGTTCTACCCAGCAGTAAGCTGATACTCATGATTCCGCCGCTGAGCGCGCCGCATTGACCTCCCGTTCTCGCCATACCGCTGCAGAAACCCGTGGCGATCTTGGGGATCAATTGGGATTGGATGCCCTTCGCCTCGGACACCGTCAAGAGAACGCTTTCGGCACACCAGTACCCGGATTCCAAAAGTTCGCGGCTTCGTTTTGCCACCTGATCGTCCATACGATTATCCTTTCGAGTGCGGTTCGAGGTAGAAGTACTTCATCCCGGTCTGGTATGGTCCTCAGTGCTGCACCCAACTGGGCATCCAAAAACGAATTTCGGATTTCTAGTTTATCACGCGCTAGGCCGCCGCTGAAACGGCCTCCACTTCGCCAACCGGCTGCATGCGGGTTCCTACCAGATATACCAGCAGCGCACCCACGCCAAACAGACCGAGGTTGAGCACGAAGGGCAGGTTTTTGTTCAATTCTGAAAGCGTCCCCGCAATCCAACCAAACGGCGAGGTGAAGAGGAGTATACCCACCTGCAGGATCGCCTGGATGCGTGCGCGCTCTTCCGCCCGAATGGCTAAAACCGCCAACTGATCGACGAGTGGGTTAACTGCGGCGATACAGCAAGCTTCGAGCACCACGCTGAACAGCAACGCTGGATACCCTTGTTCAGGAGTCATGATCAGCACCAGCTGACTGGCAGCATAGACCAGAAAACCTGCCATCATGGGAATCTTGAAATGCAGTTTATTAAGGCGCGGCATCACGAAAAAGAAAAACACCAATATCACGGCGGATCTAACAAAAGCGAAATTGGCAATGTTCTCGGCAGGTATGTGTAGTTTCTTGGTTACGATAATGGCCCAGAAGTTGTTGCTGATAAGCATGGTAACACTGATAACGAACATAATTCCGGCGGTGTACAGCGTCAGCGGTGCACGCAGCACTTCGGAGAACACCCCTTTATACTCACGCAGAACGGAGAACATACTTTGCTCGCGTGTTTCTTGCAAGCGGATTTTGCCCCGAGCGGTCTCATCGGTATACCAATACGTGACAACAGCTTTTAGTGTAAACATAAACGCGGCGAAGCCATACAATCCCCGCATGGTCGGCACGAGCTCAAAGATGCTGATCAATACGCCTGTCAGTGGCGTGATAAATCCCGCCAGTACATTGGCGATGTAAATCCAGGTGTAGAGATCCACCAACTGGAAGGGTTCAGCGTCCTCCACTAGCAGACAGGTCCAAGAATTTTGCGAAACGCGCCAGATGCTGTTGAACAAGGCCGCCGCCAGGAAATACCAGAAATTCTGCGCCAATGCCGATAGTAATGCCGGAACCGACCAGCAGAGAATATCGGCAATCAGGGTCGTGCGGCGCCGTCCGAGCTTATCCGTAACCACGCCGCTGAACAAGGCGAATGCGATCTGGAAAACTGCACCGATGCTGAGGATCAGGCCAATCTCACGCTCTGCCAACCCCAGAGCCAGCATGTAAATCGAAACATAGGGAGTGTACAGCTGAAAGGGGATCCCCCACATCGGTTCGGTGTAGATACAGGCACGCGGATTGCCCTGCAGGTTTTTAAGAAAAGTGAACAATGAATGGCTTTTGATGAAGCGTGTCCGCATCGGCTATCGTCTCCTGGCCCAATGGCGTGAATTATAATCCTTCCGCAGCGATCGATGTCCGGGATAATGGGCGTTCACAGCCATTATAAATTCCCAACTGCAAAGTAGGTTTGCGTAACGATGGCCCGGCAGGGGTGTTTTTCGACGTGGAACTGAAACGATCGCAGAAACGAAGTACGATCGATCCAGTGAACATTTTTCTGCAAAGGTAACGAAAAATGAAGAAATCCGATCATCGGCTCTCCTGGCGGCTGCTTTTTGCCCGAACGATTTTATTCGTATTCGCTTACGCCTTCATGGAGTGGCTCTTCTTTGCGACAAAGCAGTCCTTCATGGACGCTTTCTCGCTGACCATGAAACTGGAATTGTGGTTGCTGGTCGGATTGGCATTCGCTTTGATCGTGCTGCCCTTACTGGTCTTTTTACGGCTTATGGGATTTATTCCCGGCTTTTTAAAACGAAGAGCGGTTTTTCTCCGCCTGGGGTCTGCGATCCCGGCACTCATTGCCGCCGTGTTGAGCCTTATACTGATCGATAACTTCACCAACACGATTTTCCAATTCGGCATCGTGACCTCCCGGGGTGGGATACGTGCCGGCTATGCACTGTTGACATTGGTACTCCTTGCCCTTTGGTACCGAGAGGTCTTTGGCAGCATTCGCCTGCAAGACAAGGTAGACTCCGCTGAAGGAGACAGCACCGGGAAGACTCGCTTGAGCGTCTGGCAGGGCGCTCAATGTATGACTGCGGTCGTACTCCTCGCAGTCTCAATCGTCATCGCAGCCACTCGAGTCGCTACGGCAACGCACATTCTTGGCGGGGAAACAGCCCGATTGACACGTACACCGCACATCCTCCTTCTCGGCGGCGACGGCACGATCGCCGCCAACATGTCGCTCTACGGATACGAACGCGATACGACGCCCAACCTGGTTAACTTGGCAGAGAGCGGACTCCTGGCGGAGGACAATTTCACCAACGCAGCCCACAGCACCGGATCCGTGGTTTCCATGCTTACCGGGAAATACCCCGCGGATACGCGCGTGCTCTACTCGCCCAACATCCTGCAGGGAGAGGATGCCGTCCAACACCTGCCGGGAATCCTGCAGCGCGCCGGCTATACGACAGTCCAGATTGGCTTTCCCTACTACCTCGATGCCTATGACGTAAACATGCAGGAGGGCTTCGACATCGTCAACGGGCGTTCGTTGGGTCAAAGCGAACTCGCCAACCGAGCGCGCCAGTATCATCTTGAGGACTTAGGCTTTTATTTGCCGCGTTTGTGGGAGCGCATCAGCGATCGAATCCTGCATATCTTTTTCATTCGCGAGATGCACGATCCTTATCGTGAGGTGATCCAGGCCGTCGATCCGAACACGATGCTAAAAATCGGTGACCTGCAGAGAATCGATCAACTGGTGACGCTGCTGCGCTCATCCGACACGCCTCTTTTCGTGCACGTGCATCTCATGGACACGCACGGCCCCAGGTTCTACCCAAAGCGGCAGGTATTCTCAGCCGGAGTGAGCCAGGAAAAAGATTGGATGATCGACTTCTTCGACGATGCCGTACTGGAATACGATGCGTATATCGGCAGAATCATGCGAATGCTCGAGAGCGACGGATTGATGGACCAAACCATCTTGATCGTGTATTCGGATCACGCCAACGCCTGGCGTGCAGACGACCGCATTCCACTGCTGTTCCATTTTCCCAACGGCGATTTCGCTGGACGGATTGCGGATAATTCGCAGAATCTCGATATTGCCCCGACGGTCCTGGATTACCTGGGAATGGAAACGCCCGCCTGGATGTCCGGCCAATCCCTGATCGGTGCCAGGCTATCTCCGCTGCGTCCGATCATCAGCGCCGGTGTGATAGGCATAAATTGCGAGCCGCCGGATTGGTGGTGTGAGATCGACGTCAATCGCCCATCGTCCACCTTCGAACAGTTCGGATACATTCAACTCGTCGTCTGTCAGGGCATGTATACGTTGGAGCTGGAAAGCAATAGCTTCAGCCAGCAGCTTGTGCCGGGACACACGAACCCTTGTTCACAAGCGCAATTACTGACCGAAGAACAAGCCCGCAGCGTGATTCTGGATCACCTCAGCACGTATGGGTTCGATGTTACATCGCTGGAATGAAACAATAGACGCATCACGAACCAGGACGCGCCTGACGATTGACCTAGCTGGTCAACCACGCATAACGCACGCCGGTCAATTGCTCCGACACCTCCCACAGTCTGGCAGCCGCATCCACATCGTAAGAGCGTTTACTCGACGCCACTTTCTTCGGATAACCGCGCCACTCCCGCCAGCCTCCAGGGCCGTAGTAATCGCCCCCTTTCACCTCCGGCGCAGTCGCCGCGTATAGCATGGGCAGCGCGCCCGTGTCTGGGCTTTGAGCCACCACGGGATTCAGTATACGGAAATACCAGGTATGGGCTTGCAAATTCGTCGCCGTCCAACCCGGATGGCTGGCCGCGGCCATAGCATCGATTCCGGCGGTTTCCAAACGCCTCTGCAATTCGTATGTAAACAACAGGTTTGCGAGTTTGCTTTGTGTATACGCCCAGGCCCGGTTGTAACTTCGCTCCGCATTCAGGTTTTCAAAATCGATCCGCCCCATGTGATGGCCGTTGCTGCTGATGGCGACCATACGAGCGCCTGGCGTTTGAACGATACGATCCAACAATAGACCGGTCAGTGCAAACGGACCTAGATGATTTGTGCAGAATTGCAATTCAAAGCCATCAACTGTCCTCCCAAATGGAGTCATCATGATGCCAGCATTGTTGATGAGAATATCCAGACGGTTAATGCGAGTCTTGAATTCATCGGCAAATTCCCGGATAGAAGCTAAATCCGATAGATCGAGCGGCATCAATTCGGCATTGGATAATGGGACGTCGGATTGGATCCGCTCAACGGCTTCTTTGCCTTTCTGCTCATTTCGACAGGCGAGAATCACGTGCGCGCCCTTGCGAACCAGCGCCCTGGCCCCCTCAAAGCCTATCCCACTGTTGGCACCAGTCACAATGGCGACTCTATCCGTCAGATCTGGTATATGCGCGGCTGTCCATCTCGATGACATGGAAACCTCCGACAATCGGTTTAATCTTGATCAAGGAATGCTATAAGTTTACGAGCAAACAATTCCGGGCGTTCAAGAAAAGGAGCATGCCCGGTATCGTTGATTACCGCCAGATGGCTTCTGGGAATAATTTCATGAGCACGTTGAGCGTGTGATATCGGGAAGTAGCCGTCTACCGTACCCCAGAGCAGCATAACGGGCACGTGTATACTTCTGAGTTTACGCCGAGAGAGTGGCCATCCGATCCACCAGCTTCTGGAAAGCATCCAAAGAAATCCCTGCACTCCCTTCGGTACGGAAGTATCTTCGGAAAACAAACGATTCATCAGAGCCTTTCGTTTAGATTCATCAGGGAACATAACTTTGCCGACCAAGTCCAGTGACATCTTCTTACTCGGGCTAAAAACCGCAAGGAGAAGGTCCAAAGTCGCTCGCAATCTGGGCATTCCCAGGGAAACGGAATTTACCAGCACGAGACGGTTTACCTGCTGGGGATATCGATAGGCGAATCGAAGCGCAATCGCCCCTCCCAGGGAGTGTCCTACGATATCGGGTCGATCGAGATTCAACGCGGATATAAAGGAATTCAGCCATGCGGTATAAGCGCCTTCATGAAACAAAACCCTCGGCCCCTGCGTTCTACCATGACCCAGAATATCTGGAATGATGAGGCGATATTTCGAAGCCAGCAAAGGAATAATTTCTTTGAATAAGGTTCCTTCTCCTCCCGCACCATGCAGGAGCAAGATATCTTTGCCTGATCCGGCCGTTATGTAGTGAGTCTCGTACTTACCTGCTGTCAGCACGCTTTCGCGGAGAATCACAGGCGGATCGAATATATCATCGGAACCAGGCTGTACTGCGTTGAACCGCAGCATATCTTCTTGATTCACACTAGTGAAATCCCTTCTTCATATCCTCGTTGGAGGCAGGGTAGATTCGTGATAGTAAATGACCCTCCATTGATCTTCAATCCGCCGAAAAGTAAACGATGCCCCGGCTTTATCGAATACATCCTTATCACCCGTCCTCAGTGTAGCCACAGCCCGATAGATCCACGAGAATATCGCCATATCTGGAGTGAGGACATCGACCCTCTCATCGAGCGTAGTCAATTCAAAATTCGAGCATTCCGACAGGTAATCGATGTTGTTTCGAAGATAGGTTTGGTAATCACAAAGAGAACCGTCCATGGCAATCATACGAAATTCGGGGGAATTCCAAAAGATATCGAAGGCCTGATCCATATTGAGGGCTTCGCAGCCCTTGATCAGGGAGTCTACGGCAGCTTTCAATTCATTCTCAATTCTCTGCTTATCAGAGTTTGTAAGTGTACTCATTATTAGGACACCTTTCATCTAATACCAGTGGAATGATTCTCGGTATCGAAAAACACCAGCCCCACACGATCGATGAATGTGTGGGGCTGGATTTTAATTTAAATTTATCCAAATCCCAAACAGATCTAGCTGCCTGAGAAAGATTTTACCGCGATGGGAAATGGGTTTGCCTGATCCTAAACCGGTGCCAATGTACCCGCCCAGATCAACCAGGCCAGGACCGATTTCGCCGTCAAGCTCAGGATGATGTACACCCGCTCTCCATACAGGTAATCCGCCCAACGCCCCACTTTACGATATTGCAGCACCATGTTGATGGCGAAGATGTTGAAGAAGACAAACAACGTGGGGATGATGGCGTACACGAAAGCCGGAGGCTTGGCATCACCCGAGTTAACCGCGCCCACGAAATACACGAAGATCACGATCCAGGGGAAGATACCAGCAATGCAGCCGTAGATGAAGGCGGTCCAGTCCGTTCGCTGCGTAGTCTGGTTATGCAGCTCCATCATAATGCCGAAGAGATTCATCATGGCATTGATCCCGAAAATCAGGATCAAAGCGCCCAGATCCCACAAACCGATGAGCATGCCGATCAGGACGATCATGAGCGACGAACTCAGCGCATATTCATAGAAACGCACTGGATTCATGCCCTTCTTCAAATTCTCCCCATAACGGCCATAGCCGATCGTCGAGAGGTAGAAATGGGCGACCGCCGAAATGAGTAAAAATACCGCCACGGCAGGGCCGAAGCGCAGCTCATAAAGCAGCTTTGGATCCGGAGTAAGTGAGCGCGTATCGACATCGAAACGCAAGAAGTTCGTAAAGATCGGGTAGGTCGTTTCGTTGCTTACCAGGATCATGAAAACGCCCTGGATCAAATGAAGAAATCCCATGACGATATTGAAGCGCCTGAGCCCGGCAAGTTTTTCCTCGCTGACGTTCACCGAATGTCCAGCATCTACTGTCATCTCAATTCCTTCCTCCATGCGATTATTCGAATCAAATTTTCATCGATAACATGGACTTTGAAATCCTCACAATTCGAGCAATCCTGAGTTTAATTGTAGCAGAAACCAAAACGGATTAAGGCTCGTTCCGCGTGTCCCCATTTCGATCCGATCCGGAACACCCCCGTTTACCACTCCAAGACCTTGTAATCCTGTGCTGAATAAAATTGACCGCTCGGGCCGTGATCATCCAGCAAAGCCGGCACCAACGCTCCCGGCAACACAGTCGTCACCTCATTTTCTGCGTTCGATCCGCCCATGTCCGTCTTCAACCAGCCAGGGTCAAGATAGTTCACCAGCACGTTCGTGCCGCGCAGCTCTGCGGCCAGATCCTGACTGTATTTATCCACCGCTGCTTTGGAAACGCTGTACGCTGCCAATTGGGGAATATCGCGGATGCCCGATGTCAGGTTGATGATGCGCCCGAAGCCGCGACGTTTCATCCCCGGGGCAAAGGCGTTGCACAGACGCACCATGGCGAACAAGTTGACCTGGAAAATCCGCCGCCATTCCGCCAGGTCGATCTCCCAGATGGAGGCCCACTCGTTTTGCACCGCGGCGTTGTTATAGAGAATATCGACCGCACCGGGACCGTCCTGTATTTGAGAGATAAGCGCTTCGATCTCCTGGGGATTTTCAAGATCAGCAGCGACAGCATGCGTCTGGACTTCCAACGTTTTTAACTGTTCAACGGTCTCTGCGGTGTTGCCTTCTTTACGTCCATGCACAATGACGTTGCACTTCCGCAGCGCCAATCCCAGGGCAATTTGCTGACCGATGCCCCGGCTGGAACCCGTGACGAGTGCCCACTTATTCTCCAATAGCTTCATTTCTTCCTCATTTCACTAATGCATAGAGTCACAGGCTTATCGAGTAATGCCTATAACAGCCACACGCGCTATACAATTTCTCCTTATGAGTCTTTGCGAGATTGGCTGTTTATGCGTATGCAATCCACGGGCATTGATTATTGAATCGCCGCAATGGGTCGCAGCGTACCGCCAATCTCGGTGAGTAGATCGAGGTCGCCAGTCCCACTGAGGACGAGATAGCGCTCCCCAATCGCGGCGACCAGGAAATAGGTCAGCGCCTCCGGGGATTGAATTCGAAATTGGAACGCCCGCAAATTTCCAGATAACGATAGTTCCACCTCGTCGTTAATCTCGAAGCCCGAAGCATTCCAGCCCTCTTTCCGTGTGGCAATGAAAGCATCCAAATCGTTCTTCGGATCCCATTGCAGCACGGTGATACTCAAGTAAGATTCGCCTTCAGGAACAAATTCCGGCAACTCACCTGGATTGCGGAACCAGGAGGTGATTTGCGAAAAGTAACCACGATCCCCACCCACCTGCGGTGGATCGGCGGTCCATGATACTGGATAATCAAATTCAAAACCGGCCGATTCGTCCCTATAGGTGGCGGCATCGAATGACACTTCCGGAAGTCCAGAAATCTCCGGGACGGAAACCGTATCTGTTGGTTCGACGGTTGTAAAAACCTGCGGCGTTGGCAATTCTGCAGACGGTGTTGCCCCACTGCACGCAGACAATACGAACAGCAAGGCGCAACATACGATGGTTAATCCTTTGGATAAAGCATTCATTTTGGTTGTGCTCTCCCAATTCAGACATAACACGGATACAGAGGATTATATCCGCTCCCGGGTGACCCTCGGGCACAGACCATACGATGCTTCAAACCGTTTTACCGAAGACTCTGAATGCCTTCGGTCAGCGTTGATCCATCGTCGTATGCTAACCCGATGAGGAGATCCATCGTCACTGGGCCACACGATCTGCCGGAAGGGGAGGAAGACCAGGCACATCCAGACTGGTGAGTTCGACGCTGGTTTCACCCAGGTCAGGTGCGCTGGCGGATAACGTGATCGTGCCCGCCGTGCGTTGGCTGCGCACCCACACCGCCAGTTGGCCGCCCTGCATCCTCAACGTCGACGGACCCACAATACTGCCCGGCCCAGTGATACTGAGCGTCACCTCGCTGCTGTCCGTCACCACCACGGTGCCGTTCCCATCGAGGATGTCAATCAAGACCAAACGTACATCGCTCCCATCAGCCAACAGTGTCTGCGCTTCCGGACGTAGCCGGATCGAAACCGCTTCACCCGGCGTGCTGCGTTCAAAAACCGCGTTCTGCTGGCTTGCGATCAAGCATTCCGCTCGCAGCGTTCCCGGCGTGAAGGCATCTACTTCGAAGAGTAACGGCGGATGCACCAGATTCGTCCCGGAATCCGGTGAGCGAGTTTCGAGGAGAGTGTCATTTACGTATAGAGAGACCTCATCGCAGTTGCTGTAAACTTCTATCGTCGTCGGGGAATCCGGCGTCCAATGATTGGCGATGTACACCATGGGTCCCGAATCTACGCCGGGGAAGATCACCTGCGGATCACGCTGACTCTGCAGGAAGTAATAAGCGAATTTGGGGATGCGGTACATGTCCACCAATCCCGGGCGGGTAATGCCGAAACGAGCAAAGCCAGCATAATCAGCATAATCCCAATAGCCATCGGCCGAGTACCAGGGCAGAACCACGTTCTTGCCATGTCCGTCCTGGACGTTTGCCGCCTGGATCAGCATGGCGCCGTCCCCCGCTTCGCGCGCCTGCCGGCTGGTGGATTCGAATCCTCCGTAGTCCCAATCCCCATACTCGACGATGATAATCGGGCGGCTGTCCTTCGTGCGGCGCACATCGTGTTGGGAAGCTTCGATGAAGATATCGTGGTAGTCATAGATCCAGGCCGCCGAGTACGCTTGTTCACCCGGAAATTCTTCGTGAACGATACGGTCTGCGTCCTGCGCCCATTCTCTGCTGAAATGCGACTCGTTCAGGCTGGCCTCCCATGCCACAACGCTGGGATGATTGCGATCGCGGCGGATCATGTCCCGCAGTTCCTGGAGGGTGTTGTCGTAGAACACCTGGGAGTCCACAAAATTTTGCCATCCCGTCTGGGCGTCGAGCACCAGGATGCCCAATTCATCGCAGGCGTCGTAGAATGCCGGGTCGTGTGGGTAGTGTGCCGCACGGATGAAGTTCATCCCGCCGTCCTTGATGCGCTTGACGTCGTAATAGATCGCCTGGTTCGGTACGGCATAACCCAGGCCGTAGATTTCCTGGTGCATGTTTACCCCAACCGCTGTAAACGGCGCACCGTTGATCAGCAGCCCGTCATCGTGGGTCCATTCGATGCGGCGGATTCCAATGCGGGTCACAATCCCGTCCACGGGAATTTGAGCGTCCAGTACGGTCGTACGCAAGTAGTAAAGGTTCGGCGTATACGGATGCCATAGCTGCGGTTTATCGATCACAATCTCCTGATCGAAGGTATTGTCGGCGTCCGCTTCGATCGTCGCCGTCGAACTGGCCGACCCGACCACCCGCCCATCCTCCTCCAGGATTTCAGAGACCACTGTGGTCTCTTTGGCAACGTCGTACTCGTTGAAAACGTTCGTTTTGACATCCACCGTCGCCGACTCAGAACTTGCCAGCGGATAGGTCACGAAAACACCGCCGCCGGCAACCTCCCCGGCGAAGACTGCATCTGTGACGTGCAGTCGATCGGTCACGATCATACGCACGTCCCGATAGATTCCACCGTGGAATTGAAAATCGATATCGTTCTTTCCCGGCGCCCAATCCGGATTGGCATTGTTGTCGATCCGCACTGAGATCACATTTTCGCCCCCAAACACTACGTCGTCGCTTACGTCGATGGTGAACGGGGTGTATCCCCCTTCGTGGTGCACGACCTTCTCACCGTTTACCCAGACGTCCGCAACCTGCATCACCGCTTCGAATTCGATGAACAGCTTGCTGCCGGAATACATTCCATCCAGCGTGAAATGCTTGCGATACCAGCTCACTCCCAGGTCGGCGAGGGCATCCTGCGGAGTAACGAATTTGGTGGTATGCGGAGTATCGACATAAGTCCAGGATGAATCGTCAAAAATGGTCTCTTGCGCACCTTCCACCTCGCCGGGTTGATATTTCCAATCCAGGTTGAAATTGATCAGCACACGATTCCCTTCTGATGGAACGCGCGTAGCCAATGGCAGATCTTCTACTGTAGGTGTTGGAGATGATGACCCCCTGATACAAGATGACAATCCAGCCAGAACGATCAGAAACAAGAGGCCTATATGGACCGAGGTAATCGTTCTCCGACGAGCGGCAATACGCATCAAGGACTCCTTGTCGTTCCGCTGTGAAATTCCCCGCACTACGATATACCTCTCTATCCGAATTCCGGCCGGTATCGGGCGACTCCCTGCACGTCCAGCAATACAGCTTCATCGAAGACCTGGATCAAGAACGCCTCATCGGGAATGCCTTCCCACTGACATTCGATCCCCCGTTTGGAAGCCAACTCGAAGCCAAAACGCGGGTAGTAGCTCGGGTGTCCAAGGACAATCACGAACGGGCAGGACCGTTGCCGCAGAATGGTCAATCCGGTCTCTATAAGAGCGGAGCCGATTCCCTGTTGTTGATAATCGGGGAGTACTGCTACGGGCCCCAATCCATTTCCCTCCACGATACGTGTGTCACACTCAAGAATAACTGGGCTGAACATGGCGTGCCCGATGATTGATTTCCCGTGGAGGGCGACGAAGGAAAGAAGATCACATCCTGAGCGGCGCAGCGCATCAACGATATCTGCCTCATCCGGTTGACCAAAAGCGAGTTCATTCAGCGAACGTATGCTCGCTACGTCGCTGTGAACTTCCCGCCGGATTGAGATGCTCTCGTGATGTGAAGTCAAATGGCCGATGTCTCAAACTTCTGTCAAGATCGAAACCCCATATCGATCCAGGGTCAGCGCACCTTCGCGATTCTCACCGCTCAGCAAGTCTAGAAACCTGCCATGGGGCAGGGTCACATGGCGCTTCTCTTTGGCATGGTTGAGATAAAAATGAAACTTACGGTTATCCCGGAGGCGCGTTACGAGTTCAACGCCCTGCGGAAGTTCGTGCGCTTCGATGCCACGCGTGGCCGCCAGATAGCCCACGAAGTCACGCATGAATTCTGGATCAGGCCGCGTGGCGATGTAGTACGCCTTTCCTTCGCCAAAATGATTCTCTGTAAGACACGGAGAGCCCGCATAGAAACCCTGCGCAAATGTTGCCAACGTCTTCGCAGTTGTAGCGTGTGCGACGTCACACCAAATAGTGCAGCCGTACGTCGCGGCGAAGCCTTCGATCTTCCCACCGATGTTCATCACATTTGAGGCGCCGGGCAGCAACGGATTGAATTCTTCTACCTTCACGCCGAGTACTTCCTTCAAAGGTCCAAGGTAGCCCTTTTGGAAGACAGCGATGTTCTCATCGATAACACCACTGAAATACGTGGTGATGAAAATCCCCCCCCGATGGACAAATTCTTCCACAGCCTGCTTGAAGCCCGGCTTGACCATGTGCAGCAGTGGAGCGACCACGACTTTGTACTTCGAAAAATCATAGTCCACAGCGATAACATCGACGGGGATGTTCAAGGCATGGAAGGCTTCGTAGTAGTATTCCAATTCTGCGAAATAGCTGACCAAAACCGAAGGGAAGGGCTGTGCGTTGGACATCCAAAACAATTCGTTGTCCAGAGACTTCAAGCCAAAACCATACGGGCTGTCCACAGACCACCAGGAGTCATTGTCGAGCAGGATGGCGACCTCAGCTTCCACGTTCGAACCGGCGATGTCCGTTAGCTTCGCCAGCTCTTCGCCCAAAGCGCAGATTTCTCGAAACACTCGCGATTTCTCGCCGTAGTGCGGAACCATGGCGCTGTGATACTTCTCGGCACCCTGCTTGGAGGCCCGCCATTGAAAAAACATGACCGAATCCGAGCCGTGCGCCAAGGCCTGATAGCTCCAAAGACGCATCAAGTCGGGGGGTTTAATGGCATTGACGGGATACCAATCCACTTGAGAGGCGGCCTGTTCCATGAGAATGAAGGGTTTCTGCAACAAGGAGCGTATCATCGAATGGCGCAGAGCAGACCATTTATACGCAGCGGGATTGCCTGGATCGGGGTAGAAATTCAACGAAGCGACGTCTAGATAATCGCGGAATTTGTAGTGATCGAACTTCCCCCAGTCGGCTTCGAAATTGGTCGTAACGGGCACGTCCGGCGTGATCGCACGGATTACGTTGTATTCTTCTTGATACAACGAGAGGAAACTCTCGCTCAAGAAACGTTTGTAATCGAGCAGCTTGGTCCCGTTGCGCCCGCCGGCGCTCACCTGGGGTGTATTGATCTCCTCCCAGGATCGGTAGATCTCACTCCAAAAGACCGTCCCCCAGCTTTCATTCAAATTTTCGATCGTCCCGTACTTCTCCCGAAGCCACTTCTGAAACGCTTTTTCACAATTCTCACAAAAACACATGCTGTTCTTGTTGGCGTATTCGTTGTTGATGTGCCATAAGGCCAGCGCAGAATGGCCTTTATAATGAGTCGCCATCTCTTCGGCTAGCCGGTGGATCGCCTTGCGATAATTTGGACTGTTGACGCAATACGATTGTCGAGAACCGTAGGCGACTCGCTGTCCGTTTTCACGCACGAACAAAATGTCAGCGTACTTACGCGATAACCAGTTGGGTTGTGCGGCCGTGGCGGTGCCGAGACACACGTCGATATCGTTGGCCGCCAACATATCCATAATCCTGTCCAACCAGTCGAATGTGAATGTGTCTTCATCCGGCTGAAGCAACGCCCAGGAAAAGATACCCAAACTGACCATGTTAACGTGCGCCTGTTTCATCAGGCGGATGTCTTCCTGCCACGTCTCTTCAGGCCACTGTTCCGGGAAGTAATCGCCCCCATAAATAATGCGACGTTTATTGCCTATCAGCATTGATCCGTCCGCGACGCTAACTGCAGCGCTGGTTGATTTCTTCCAACTTGAACCAAAGCATTTCCATGGGCGCAAGCGAAACCTGCGTCGCTTTGCCCGTACCATTGTACACCGTGGTCTGCTGGTGCTCATCGCTGTTGTTCATGACGACGAACTGTTTCACCTCGGGATAATATGCGCTGTCTGTGTGTGGGTTGCTGCTCAGCCAGGTCATAATTTCGTTCTCCATCTGTCCCACCCAGAGTACGGCGCGAAAGAACAAGCGCGTGTTCTCCCCATTGTGTTTGTAATCCGCCATGTACACAGAGCGGCCTTTGCCGAATGTGTTCGTGGATAGAAGCACATCCTCCGGCGTACCGGCCAGCAATTCGGCCGTCTCGCTGCTGAGATACACTTGGGATTCGGTCACACCCAGATCGATTTCGTCTCCCGAATCCGCCAGGATGTAATGCGCTTTGCTCAACTCCGGCCGGAAATTCTTGCTCCAGCACAGTGTGTTCCCTACTTCTTTCTGCACGCCGAGAACGTCGGAGAGCTGGAAGAAACGACCTTGATATTCGTGTGCTGTGGGTTCTTCGATCCCGATGAAACCACCTCCGTTGTAGATCCACTGACGCAGCTTCACCACCACATCCTCATCGATCCAGTTCTGCCCCCCACTCCAGGCGCTGTTTGCGATTCCCCAATTGATGATTACCCCAATATCCGCGTCGATCCCGCGCTGGCGAATATCATCAAAGCTGATAAACGTGACGTCCGCCTGCAAACCGCTCAAACACTCCGGGATGTGGCCTTCCGGCCAATTGTCGTTGTGCATCCACGCTCGCGACCATCCCCACACGTCCAACAAGGCGACTTTCTTGCTTACGCTGTGCGGCATCGTTTTTTTCGTCCTGGCCAACACCGTGCGGAATTCGTCAGCCAAATGCTCGACGTAATCGAGAAACTGCGGGTACTGGGCGGCCAATTCCAAATATCCACCAAAGCCGATGCGGTCAATGCAGCGACGCAGCAAAGCCCTGCGAATACCCTTCCACCATTTCTTACACTCCTGTACGGGATCACCATCTTCGACGAACACGGGTTCATCCTGAAGGTTGACGGGGAAGAAATAAGGATACAAGCGGATCTCCTTGAAAGAATCGCCCGGCACGTCGGAAATTCTGCGCAGCTCTACCCCGCTCAAACAAGGTCCGGCTACGCCGTCAAAGCCGATCTCTTCGAAGCCCGCTCGATAAGGTTCTGTTCCAATCCAATGGTCGCAGAAAAAGAACAACGCTTTCTTGCCTGCCGCATGGACCAAGTCTACACACTGCTGCGCATAACTGCGTACGAACCTCTGCACGAAATCGATCCAGTCCCGGAATTCCTTGCTAGGGATTCGATATGCGGCGTTGTAGTATCCCATATCGACGATGTCTTCACTGTGCAGTCGATAACCCATCTCTTGTTCGAACTCGTCCATCGCCAGGGCACTCATGGGATCCATGAACCCACACCAATCGAGGAACATGTTTTCGCGTGCTTCGTTCTTGATCAAGGGGAATTGATAAAACAAGGAAGTGAAACGAACGACGTCCGTGTTGGGATGGGATTTGAGCCATTGATCCAGGAATTCCAGCAAATGCTCCCTGGTCTCCGGCAAACGGGGATCGATGCCCTTATGGTGTGCACCGGTCCAATTGTTGGTGATGTAGTTGTACATCGAGGTCGATTCCCATATCTGATAGACAAGGAAATTCACCGTGTACACATGCCATCGCACTGGATGGTCGACAACGACTTCTCGATCCTTTTCGAGATAGTGCCAATACTGCGGATCGACGACGTCGCCCGTCGTCCTGTCGATCACCTCCCAATACTTCTTCGGATCATGCTGTTCGTCGATGCGGAATTGCTCGTGGCTGTATCCTTTCAGAATCTTGATTTTCAACTTCGCATCATCGACGCAGGTTAGCGGAAAGGACATCAGGTATTTTTGCTGGCATTGTTCGGGGTTCGCATTCGCCCACTCCTGATCCGCACGGATAAGGCAGATTGTAGAGTAGACATCGTAGCCCAGGTTCATGATCGTGTCAGACAGCTTGGTACCATCACTATCGCGGATAGCGTCCACACCCCATTTTTCACACAGCATCTTGACCGTATCATCCATCCCTTTCTGCGCCGGGAGGGTAAAATGACCGACTATACCATCACGATCCTTCATAATCCGTACTCCCATCATCGTCAGTTCATTCCGGGGACGATGCGTGTGGACGTCGCCGATTTTATACTTCGGGAAATGTAACGAGACCTGGCATCTCTCTCAAAACCGGAAATCAACGATAAGATATCGCTGCAGCGCGGCACCATCGGCTTGATCGGAATTGACCAATCCGCATCTGCACACGTGTCGTCTACACGTATCACACAGGATACTACAAATAAGGCAATAAATGCAACACAAAACCTGATTTGTTTCCGCTTTGCGCCCGGGAGACAATGGACGCTTGTGATGCTGATATTGAGTTTAGCAGGAATTAACCGGGGGACGTTCGTTGGCGATCTTCTTTGGCCCACTTTTCCATGAACACAGTCTCGACACCGCCACAGCAATCTCCACCCGATTTAAATGCCCTGTAGCCCAATTGGGTATACAAATGAATGTTGTTTTCGCTTTTCGCGCCAACGAAAAGCTCAAATCGCGCGGGGTTAAATCGCCTCTCGATTTCAAACATCAACGCCGTGCCGATGCCGCGGTTTTGAACGTCCGGTCGTACGGCTAACCTGCCGATGAAGCATGTACCATCTTTTTCGTATGCTCGAACAGTGCCGACGATATTCTCATCGAGGGTCGTCTTCAAGATCACATGCGTGGTGAACTGCGCTTTAAGTTCGTCGATGGTTTGGTGTAACGGTGGGATATCGTAGTCGTTGTAACGTTCCGCTTCCTCCCGAAACGCCAGCTTTTGCAAGGCTAAGATATCCTCCGCATCAGAGAGTACCGCTTGTTTGATTTCCATCGAGTCCTGCTTCCTGGTATCAAGAGCAATTCAATTGTCATTACCTGGTCTGGGAAATCCTGACAGAGTCAGCCACTCATCAAAAATCTGCACGATTGTACCAACGAGACACGCTGAACGATAGAGATATCCGCTCGAGCGCTCACGCATCCGATCCAGAATCATCGGAAGGTGACAATTGTCGCTTCAAGTGCTGGATTCTGAAGATTCGCCTACTATCCTTGACGACTCTCTATTCTCAACCCCTGCGGGGCATATTTTAATGGATGCAAATATCGTTTCCTGGAGGTTCCGTATCATGTTTAAATCACTCGCTCCATTCGTAGTTCTGGTTATTCTCACCACGGGCATCCTATCGGGATGCAACATGTCTGCGAAAACAGAAGCACCCCGTGTGGAAGCCGCACCAACTTCCACAGCGACTCCCCCAGAAATTCCAACCGCTTGGGAAATCGTGCACAGATTCGACGTAAAGTCGAACGTACATTTCGTAGGTTTTAACGACGAAAATTTTGGGATCACAGTAGGATATGGTGGAGCCGTCTCTACCTCGCAGGACGGAGGGGACACCTGGGTGGAGGCGAACAACAATTCTCGGTGCCGCTTCGGACTGGACATTGTCAACGAAAACCTCGCCTGGCACGTCGGCAACGGTGGGCACGTTGGCGTATCCACAGATGGCGGGCGGAATTGGCAACGTGCAACCGATCTCGCCGATACCGGCATTAGCAAATCGATCCGCTTCCTCGATGAACAAACCGGCTGGGCAGCCTCCGAGAAAGAATTGTGGGCGACCACCGATGGTGGTCAGACCTGGGTCGATGTCCCTCTTCCGGAATCAGACATTACGATCCTCGCAGTCGAATTGCTGACCGAAGTCGACGGGTACCTCCTGGCGCATCCCGGCATCTTGTACGCCACACATGATGGCGGCGTAACATGGACTTCCCTCGACCTGGGATTGGGTGAAGATCAAGTCAGCCTATTCGCATTGCCAACGATGCGCTTTTTCGACGCCCAAAGTGGACTCATTGTCACGAAAGTAGGTGGCAAAGGGGTGGTGGCATTTCGCACTGCAAACGGAGGAGCAACTTGGGAACAGCAAGAGGTGTCGGTTGATCTCGAAACATCGAATCCGACATTTTATCTTTCAGCGGACGGTGAGACGCTAACCATCAAGGACAATTTGGTCATGGTCTTACGCTACAACAAATAGATCATTATCCTCTTTTCTCTTGAGTACGATCGTCTTAGAATAGCTCCTGAAGGATCAGGAGCTATTCGTTTATGGAACTGGCGACCATTGGAACTGAGTTCTTTCCCGATTATGAGCTCCCACTTTATTATCACCCACTCGAGCTGTTCGAGGCAGTTTATAACACAGGCACCCGCTATCGATTGACGCTCGTTGAAAACGGGACCGGCGTTCTCAATCTGTCTGGGCAACAGGTAGCCTTCATCGCACCCACGCTCTTTTGCTTGAACGAAAACGAGCATCCGCAGATCGAGCAACACTTGAACTTACAGGCGGAGTCCATCTATTTTCATCCCGCCGTGATCAACAGCGCCTTCACGTTTGAAATTGTGCGCGGACAGGGTCAAAACCTTACAACGGCCACGGATTTCCAGGATCTATACTACCTGCAGCCGTTTGTGGAACGTTCGGCGGATTTCCACGGGGCCATTCGCATTGGACCTGCGTCTGCACAACGAATCGCTTCATTATTCAAAGCCCTGGCGCAGGAACTGGCGCTTCAACGTGATGACAGTTGGCCCTGCCGAAGCCGGTCATATTTTCTGGAGGTACTCTATCTGGTTGTACGGATTTTTACCGGCGCCCAAGAAAGCGAACCCAATACGCTTCCAACTGGCAATGGCGACATCACCGACGTGGTGCTCTACCTGCATTCCAACTATCAGCGCAAGATCACAATCGATGAATTGACGAAAACATTCAACACCAATCGCACAACGCTGAACGATAAATTCCACGACGCAACCGGTTTGTCCATCATCGCCTATCTGATCCAATTGCGCATACAGCTCGCCGCCATACTGCTGCGAGACACCAAGCTTTCGGTTAGTGAGATCCTCTATCGGGTAGGATACTCCGACCGCACCCACTTCAGCCGGACCTTTCGCAAACAAATGGGGCACACGCCCAGTGAATACCGCCAGAAATTCTGTTGGATGTTACACTGACGTGGTTTTCCGCTAACGCGGAATACGCATCGTTTGACTACTTTTCCCCTGGCCAAAACTGAATCATTCCCTTGCCGAGCGCTTCATTGGGTCTGCCGATGAAATCGAATCGCTCGTAAAACGCCTCTTTGCCTTTCGCGGCAAACAACCCCACAACCGCACATTCCGTCGCCGTTCGGGCGATGTAGATCATGATGCGCTCCATGATCGCCTTGCCGATTCCCTGCCCGCGGTAATCCTCGCGAACGATCACATCCTGAATGTAAAAGGTAATCGCCCCATCCCCGATCACGCGTCCCATGCCGATTAGCTCGTCCCCGTCCCGAACGGTCACATGGAACAATGAATGCTCGAGACCATACGCAGCGGCATCCGCATCGACGTATGTGCTCCAGCCGACATGATCACGCAAGTGATTGTATTCTGCTACGGTTGGGGCTTGCTGGTGATAGGAAATCATCCGGACTATATCCTACATGCTCGAAATATATATTCTATGATCACCTTTTTCCAACAGGTAATCCTTCCAGTAGGTCTATCCTCCGAGTTCACCAACAACTTCGCTCGCTACGCATTCCTCAATTTGAAACGCCACAGGCATGTCGACGGATTCATTCATCCTTGGCAATGATGTCCTCGACCGTATAGCGCTTGAGCATGTCCTTGTACCTTCGCTTATATATGGCGATCATGTACAAGATCTCCGGCTCTGTCCCCTCCCAATTGCACCTGCGGCAGTAATATTGGTCGAGATCCTTGTCGTAGAGCAGATCGAAATCGATGTCCCGGAAGAGACAGTTGGGGCAGCGATAGTTGATTACGCCTTGTCGACCTTGAGACATATTTCAAACTCCTGATTCATCGCGACGGCATGCGAAACGCCGATTTTGAGGTTCGGTGCAAACGAGTAGCCTTCCTCGAAATATCCATGACAACCCTTCTGGGCTGGGATGAGGCTGATTTTCGTCTGGACCTGCGGAATGACAGCCTCGACACATTGCACATCGTCCATGTGCTGATCCCGGCAGCGGTATTCATAACGCAATTCCTCCCGCTTGCCGTCGTTCCCGGTCACGTAGAGCATACTGCCGGTTAGATCTTCCGGATACTCCGTCGTCCCCCAACAGGAAGTGAGGTATTCGTCGATTTCCACTTCCGCCTTGGGATCCGTCGACTCGACGATCTTGCGTCTGATGATAATTTCCCCGCTGTTTTCCATGAAGGTGTAACTGCTGGCCAAGCTTACCGTCAGATCACGAAATTCGACGTCCATTGGCTTAATCTCGAGAATGCGGCAGCCTTTCCCTTCACTGTAACCGCCGGTCGTGCGGCAAGCGCTGAGATCGATTTCCTCTGCACCGTAACGCACTTTGCAGCTTTTAATCGCTCCCTCGCCCGCGTAGTGCGTGAACGCGCCGGCACGATAACGAGACTGGATGATGAAGGGGTAGGAAGCGTCTTGATTAGCTTCCGTTCCCGCGCCGACCGGTCGAGTTAGTTTCGAGGCGTAGGGACGTAGATCCGTAATAGCCCCACCTTGTTTCAAATCGACCTGCACGCGGAATTTTGAATCGACGTACCAGAAAGCCTGATTTTGGGTTCCCCAGAGGACGTCTTTCCAAAGCCCGCAGTACGGTCCACTGCGAGGTTGATTTTTACGGAACCAATCGGCAAACTCGGTCATGGTCATATCTTCGACTTCGTTCTCCGCTTTCAGCCGTCCATAGTAAGCGAGAAAATCTTCGTAGCTTTTCTTCAGGATGCGGTAATTCGCTTCCCAACGGCCGCCCTTGCCCATCCAACCCGGTCCGACGTAGACGAGATTGTAGCTGTATCCCTTGTTGTAGCGCTTCATCACCCGATATTGATCGATGATATTGTACATGTAGGGCAAACGGTCGCCTTCGTAGATCAGTCCGCGGATGATGTTTTGGGGATGCGTACCGAACATGTCACCGGCGTTGTCCACGACGGCAAGCAAATCGCGTGACAAATGGGGCAAGGCGACGATGCCGATATCGTCCTCTTCACTATCCGCGATGGCATGCGTGTTTTGTTTTGAGGGAATCCATGCCGTCCAAGGAGAGCCGTCCATCAACGTGTACCAGGAGGAATTGGTATGACGGAAGATTTTCGGCCCTTCCTCAAAGCAGGTGGCAACGGCCGCTCTAACCATGGGATATTTTGCTTTGATGTAGCGGATCAATTCCGCATCCATGAAGTACGAACCCGTGGAAGTGGGATAAAAACCAAAGACCTCCTTGAAACGCTCGAAGGAATCGTCGACGATCGCTTTCTTCAGGTCCACGGGAAACAACCAGATGGCCAACTCCTTTGACTTGAACTTGTCACGGAACTCTTTGCAGTTCAGGCCCAAGAAAGTGTGGCCGATTTCATCTCCGAATTCTTCATGATGCCGCTTGACCAGATCAATACACTCATCGTTGAAAAGGCTGGAGTACGTCATTTGAATCGTAGTTTTAAGATGATTGCGATGGGCGATTTCCTGCTGCAAACGGAAGATGTTAATCGATTCACTGACGACCTCTTGCTTACTGACTTCCTGCGTCCTGCCCTCCTGCACACTCGTGTCGATATATTCCGGCACAAGTTCAGGCCGATGAATGATGTTCAGGATGAATGTATCCACGCGGATTCCCTTTCCAGATTGTGATGCAGAACGGTCTGTTTGAATGTCAGCGCGGTAAACCGTGAAAGGCCATTATAAACGATACCCCTCGCCTACCAAGAGGTTGGAACAAAGCTGTAATCGGAGTTGCCTCTTCTCTCGTAATAACGAACATCTCTATCGTTCACTTCGACGAGTTCGTTCGGCAAATCGACGAGGGCTACCATGTGCTTGGATGTTGTCCTATGTGAAGGGTTGATATAATTGATCAGGGATGGATTCGACCAATTTGAAACGGATCACCCTTACGTATAAAAATTCTGCCAGATTGTAGTTAAGGAGTAATACCGTGAGCCAACGCTCTGGATTTGTTCCCATCCGCTTTCATCTTGCAGGAAAAATACTGCTCGTTTTGGGGATCATCGGCCTGCTCGCTGCCGGCGTGGATCTCTTCACGGGATGGTTTAGCTTTCCAACGATTATCCCCATTATGTGTCTGGTCTTTACCCTCGTAGGCTTGTATCTCATTTTTATCGTCCCAAGAGAGCCGGAGGCAAACGCTTAGCGACCTCGTTTGCCGGGGATGAAACCGCGTTGCAATTCGCTCTTGATTCGAATCTGCCAACGGACCGATCAACGGCTCCCCAATGAAGTCAACCAGACTATCCCGGATGAAGAGCAGCGAGTTAACACGCCGATTGAGCTCCAGCAAGAATGTTTGTACAACGCCGTCATCGTCGAAACCAGGCTCAATGACACATCCTGCGACGAAACGGACCGGAAGCACCCGACCCATAGTGTAAATCAATCGATCTTGATCCTCACACACACTTTGGATATACCCACCCAATCCCGCAAGGTGTTTCTCAATTTCCCCGGCAGGCATGAAATTCATACGCACGTGCGCCGCACCGATGTCGAAGACGACCCCGGTCGCGATTCTCACCTGACTCACTCCTTCATAATTTTGGATAACCTCGATTTCGTCGAAAACCCTCGAACCAAGCAAGGATGGGTCGGTGATATAAAACGTTGCAAAATCAGGCATTCAATCCCTCCGCCTCAAAATTCTTATTCCCGGTCCCCAGCATACATCTCCTGCGCATCTCTCGGCAGCCTGCGTACGTGTTGAAGATGAGCCGTGACTTTTTCATCTTCGTCTCCAGGATAAGCATAGCTAAGATGGTCGGCCACCGAACGGGCCGCAGTCCGGAATAACAGGCACGCAGCTTCGAGCGCGTCCCACGTGTTCTCGATGGCGGCACCCGAATAGGTCGCCAGCAGCAACTCCCACAATGCAGGATCGAGATTTCGCTTCAAATTCCGCCCGAATTTACCCGGGTTGCGGGAAAAATAAGTTTTTATACCGACGTGCCAGGTCAGCATTTTCATCAGCTCTGGGCGTAGAAATGTATTGAACGTCCCTTTGGCGTACGTGATCTCCTCGCGCCACAATCCTTTCGCCACGTAGGGACAAATCCACCAAAACTCATTGCAGCAGTCGGCAAACGCCTTTGGCGTAGGTGGCTTGGGCAGATAATCGCTCTCGTTCGAGGGCGGAAAGGGCTCGAAAATGCCATCTTTATCCAGCAACAGCACGCTCAGGCTGTCCCTCGCGAGTTGGTCAACCTTCGCCAGCGGAAAAAGCGTGAGATCGATTCGGTTTCCATCCGCAAACTGCATGAGATACGCGTACCGACCTGAATTGCCCGGATGATCGCCCATTTCATCCGGTAATTGCAGGATCATGAGTTCACCGAACTGTTCGATCCACTCGGGTGTCTGTTTAAACGCTTCCACATCCTTGACGACGTAGACGATATCAAAATCCTGGAAGAAATCCCGAGGCACCTCGGGATTTGCGCGTGAACCGTTCAAGATGACCGCCCGTATGCGCTCATCGTCACGAGCAATGCTGAGAATCATTTCAAGCATTTCTTGGTCGCTGCGCATGGCTTCACGCACTCCAGCAACTTGCAATCCAACGAATAATGGACGAGATCGATCAACCGATTTCCACCCGCACCGGCATCCCCGGCAAATAGGCAGCTCGAGCACTCAGGAAATGTGACGACCAACAGAAATTAGTATTTGGACTGGACGCAAACCGGCCAGAACGTCGTTAAAGAATTCCCGAAAATGAGGGGGGATTTTCAGGCCAACTCCCCTCCTTCCTCATAAATCGCTTTTCCCCTTCAATGAGGTCTGAGAATTTCCGATCGACGCTACCTCCGCCACCTTGCGCATCCTTTATTTTCTTCACCAATTCCATGAGACAAGCCACGTATAGCTTGAAAACGGGCACCTTTTCCAGACGCGCTTCGAAATCCGCCAAATCTGCAGCCCGATTGGCACGTTGCTCAGCGAGTATGATTTCTACTTCTTCTATGAATTTCATAATCGCTGGATTCGCATAGCTAATCTCGATAATCGGAGCATCCGATTGAATCACACATGTCGTGCAATTTTCATCCGAATCGATCGTCAACTTTCCCCCGAACGTATAGGCTTCCACCTTTTTACCCTTGCGGTCCGTTAGAGTCACCAGGCCGGGTGCAGCCTGGTACGTGTCACGATACACCCAAGGATGGTAAATCTCGAGTTGCTCGATCTTGTGGGGACGAACGCTTTCTTTCGAGGTAAAAATCGGGATTTGAGTAATTTTCGGATCGAAGTGCCTCTCCGAAGGGGCACAGAGAATGTTGATTTCTAACCGAGGGCACCCAATAGACTGCGGATTCCGTCCAGGAACAAAACGATAGCCCAGGTCTGCTTCTTCTTTTTCATTTGGTAACGGCATCATTCCTCCTCGCCACCCATCCGTAATCATCCCATAATAACTATAAGCAATACTATGCCTTGTTTTTCGTGGCCGGTCAACACCAATTGGAAAAGCATCTTTCACATCGATGACTCGAAAACCGCCAGATCGGGATGTTTCTTCGCTTCCTCTACGATTGGCCCTCGGACGGCAAAACCGACGGCCAGATCGCTGCCCCGGATGACCAGTAATTTATCGCCAATCTGAACACCATAATGCTGAAGCGTTTCAGGTGGGACTCGAATGGCTCCATCACGCAGCGTGGTCCAGGAATACGGCCTTCCTTTATAATCAACGACCGCACATTCTGGCAACTGGAATTTGGCAAGTTCCGGATGCGTTTGCAACACAGCCGCGATCGGTGTCCGTGAGAATGAATCCCGGGAACCCACGCTGAAGCCAGCGGACTTCCTGCTGCCCGGCAGGATGATTAATTTCATCGAATCTGTAAATCCGTACTCTTCCACAGCTTCCGGAGGGAGCAGGATTCGACCCGTTTGCACCACTCGCGTCCAACCATACGCATGCTTGCCACCTTTAACAAGTTGGGGCATACCCGAACTCCTCGAAACGTTTTCAACCCGCTATCGTACACAGGGACCAACAAAATTGGGGGGGTTTTTCGGCCAGCTGTTTATGAATCACTCGGAATACGGATCGGCCAGGAAGCACACCGCGTGGTTTCGTTCCGAATCCGCGACTACTCGGACGAATTTCCCGTCTGTAGCTTCGGGGACATCGATCAAGCGCACGATATTTTCATGTTTGCGTGCTTTGGGTATTAATTTCAAGAGCACGTTCGGCGCGGTCTCGAAGAATGCGGTTTGAAATTGTGTGGCCTCGTCATCAGGATAGACAGGCATATAAATGATTTGAGCTTCAACCAGATCCTGGAAGAAATGCGTGCCGTACGAGACTTCTGGCACGTGTCCAGCTTCCTCCAAGGCCATTTCCACCAACACCGATGCATTATCGATGTCTGCATACCCGACGTTGACACCTAAGTTGATGTTGCCGCTTCCCCAGCGTCCCGGACCCATCATGATAATCTTGCCTTGTTCGATCTCTGTCAAGCGGTTGATCTGACCTACCAGACGTCCCAAGTTCCGTCTATCTTCGTTCGAAGCCAGATGGTTATACCCGTGGGGATCGATGTACATAATGTACCGGATTTGCGGCGAGCTGCCGCCTCCGATCATGCGTTGAGAACGAAAGAGAACTTGCTCCGGCTTTAAATTTGCCGGAAGCGATACATCGATGGTTGAACCCGGCAACAACAATGGCCGACATTGGAGTAAATTGATGCTTACCTGTCCATCTTCATCGATACCTGCCGTAAATTCAAGGTCCACGGGTTGGCCATACCCTTTTTCCAGCTTTGCCAGGATTTTACCCATCATCGCCACGAAATCCGTTCTCTGGAGTAGATTGTTAAACGTCAACACGAGCTGTTCCGGCTCGCCTTTCACGTTTGCTGAAATCGGATCGTAGGGATAGCCGTCTTGCATAACAGATACGAATAACTCCAGGTTGGGATAGCGCCCATCCGATAGCACTTCAGGCAACGGGTGACTGGTAAAACACTTTTCCCGTAAATCCAGTAAATCAATTTCATGCTGGGAATATTTCGCCACTCTGACGCCCACTTCCGGGCGCAAATTCGGATCACTGATGGCGATCATACGCGGGTAGTCAGCGCCTACGCGCTCCACGGCTCGCGTTCCTAACCCAAAAACGAGCCGGATGAGTCCCTGTTTGGGATCGAGACGGTCGTTCCATACATAGATATTGCGGGAAAAAGCCACGCCGGCAAGTGCCGGAAAATAATAATGCCGATACGGGATGCCGGAAACACGCTGCACGAGAATCGCCATTTGCTCGTCAGTATCGCCCAGACCGCGGCGGCTGCGGTAGGAAAGTGCATCCGGATTGAGCGCACTGGCATACACCAACTTGATCGCCCGCATGAAATCATCGAGCCGCGATTTGGGATCGCCTTGATTGGCGCAAAAGATACTGCGGTATTTTCCCGCAAACGCATTTCCAAAGCTGTCTTCCAACAAGCTGCTCGAACGCACGATAACCGGCGCCTGGCCATAATAATCGAGGATGAGTCGGAACTGCTCTCGAATCGACCCCGAAAAAGATCCTGCCAGGAAACGCTGCTCCACTTCCTCGAATTCCTCGTTCGAAAGCGACGAACTGCGCGTCATCTGCAGTCTCAGCCGGAAGAGATCATTATGAACCAGAAAAGAGAAGAAGACATCGGAGCCAATGTAGAACGAATCATGGTCCTCCAGGCGCTCGATTAGCTCGGCGTCTCCGGGTTCATTGCCCGACGATAAGATCCGCCGTGCCAGCAGCATGCCGGCAGCCTTACCTCCGATCCGACCGGCGCCAATCAGCCGGTCACGCACAGCAAATAGATCATCCAACGTAAAATATCGCTCGGCGAGTCTGGCAAAGATCGGATGTCGGCCGATGAGCATGCGGGTGAATTCTCTTTTCAGCGCCAATTGCTCTTCGTTATCTTCGTCGAGCTCGGATGGTGATGTTCGATAACGAGCCAATTTTTGATATACACTTTCCCAGGGATCCAATGGCTGCGTCGAACTGCGCAGGGGGGATTGACGCGCCGAGCCCAGAATCTCCGCGGCTTCACCGCTGTTCGCTAGCGGCATCCAGCGCTCGCCCTCCGCTACGTGCGGCAAAAACATCTGCGGTGAGTAGCGATTCCACACTTTGATGGGATGCACGTACATCTGCTCTTTGACGTGGTAGACATTGAGCAGGACTTGTGTCGTGTCGCGAATGCGGGCTACCGTACCGTGCGAATGATGCCCGGAGGTGAGCGCAAAATACGTCACGGTGTTCAACTCAAACAGATATGGACAGGTTACCTGAAAGAAATTAGCCAGCGATTCGTCTGTCACCCACTTGTCTACCAAGTATGATAAATTGTCGAAGATATAAAACACCTTCGGCCCTCGCGATTCGATATACTGATGCACCTCACGGGTGAAGGTGTCAAACCCTACAGCAGGATTGAATTCCACGATTTCCACGTTGGATGAGGGTTCCAACAACGCTGCGTGAGAGGCGAAACGTAAATATACTACCGGCCAACCCCCCTCGACGGCGGCCTGCGCAAAGGGCCGGACAAAGCGGCGGTAATCTTCTAGATCGTCGACCTGCCAGACGACGTTATCGCCAAGGCGGAATCCTTGTAGAACATTATCGAGAGCATCAATACCGCTGCGGATTGTCTGTTTTTCCATCCCTAGTACCTGTTAACAAATATCCCCGTGGTCATCTTCATTATAAAAGAATCTTGTGCGATCTCGATCCGGTATTATCCGCTGCCCGTGAAAGTTCAGGTATATGCAAATGCACGCTGGGGATGACGAAGTGGAACGTCGCTCAAATGGGATGCACACCTTGTATTCTAGATCAATTTTCGCTATCTGTTGGCCAGATCGTTCGATTTTTCCGGGCAGGATGTTCCACGAACTCGGTGTAAGAATAAATACCGCGGGACTTTCGTCATGTACTCCCGGTAGCTGTCACCATAATGAGCCAGGCAGAGCTTCTCTTCTCCCAGGATTTGTTGGTGATAAATCAATGCGACGCATAGAATGATCCCCATATACAGCAGTATGCCGGTCATCAACGCCGCCGCAAACATGATCAACGCCAATCCCACCCACTGCGGATTGCGAGACCAGCGATAGAACCCCGAGACGACGGGTTGGCCGACCGGCGTGGTCCGGAATGTATTCAGCGAACCGATAACCATGATATAACCCCCAATATACAGCAACACACCGATCACAAAACCGAGCGTGCCAAAGCGGAGCGGTGTAAATACCATCATAACGATGCAGGTAATTAGCCCGATCTGACCCATCGCACGCAAGATTTTTATTCCGCTCGACATGCTGAACTTCGGATCTTCAAAAAGTCGATCTCTGGCGTCGTTTGAGAAAGCAAGTACTGAAAGTACGAGCCCCACGGTATAGAGAAGTATCGCCAGCCAACCGTTTAGCAGCCCAATCTGGAATTCGGGGAGTACTGTCATCGATCTTCCTTTCTCGCGTGAATTTTCGAATTTCTCTTATTATTCCCCATACGAGTGAAATGAAATTGAACTCTGGCTTTCCATCACTGTGCAAAGAACGAACATCTCGCCGGATTTACATCTCCGCGGTCTGAAGAAACCCATTCGAAAAACGATTGTCGCCACATTAAGCTGGAATCGAAGTCGCAAATGCTAATACCGGCTTCCGAAACGCATCTGAAACGCTTGATAGCTCTCGATAGCCAGAATTCCAAACAAAAAGGTTATGTACATGCTGTTGAACAGCACCAATCCCAGCAGCGCGATGATGAATCCTGCAACCGCTGAAACCAGGAGTGAGGTGCGCAAACCACTCAATGGATCCATGCGTATGAGCGCCTCTCGAGCAATGTCGCCACCGTCGAGCGGATAGACGGGCATGAGATTCACCAGTCCCCAAAAGACATTGATCCAAAGAAAGGTCATCACTACCAAATTGGCGACATAACTGCTCACGGGTAAGCGTGCCATCGGCAAAGGAATCACGCCAAACAAAGTCGAAACGAAGATGCTCCCACCGGAGACAGCGACTGCGAGCATGACAAGCCCCGCCAGAAGGAAGCCGGCGAAGGGTCCGGCAAACGAAACCACGATTGATTGTGTGGCGTTGAACGATACATCCGCTCTCCCGCTTCCCCAACGTACGGATTCGGGTACGGTTACGCCTCCCGCAAGATGGAGCACGATGTGTGAATCGATGCCGTACATTTTCATCGCAAAGGCGTGCCCCAACTCATGAACGATGATCGAGACAAAGAGAACGACGAGCCAAACCAGCAAATTAACCAGGCTGCCCGCTGAAGCCCCAAAGAGGATTGCCATCAGCCAGAATAACGGGTGAACGCGAATGGGAATCCCTGCAAATCGAAAACGTAGATCGTATTGTGTCAGGGGTGGTGGTTGGAATAGGTTCATAATTACTTCATGGCTTTCGTTCTCAAGCCGTTATAACCCGGCTCGGATCCCATCCAATTTTATCTTTGCATCCGGCACCACTGCGAAGAATTCGGTTAACTTCGTACAAGGGTATTCAGCACAATGTCCACAGTTTGCCACGCCCTTGTCCACCCCGCATTTGCGGATTTCACACACGCTGCAATGTTGGAAGAGCAACCCGCTCACCGACGTACATCCGTCGCAATAAATATCACCGGCTTGAAGGTCGGTGCCGAATTCCTCTGACCATAACGCTGCGACTTCCGCGCGCTTCGCATCGTCGTTCGTTTTGGTGGCGATCAACGCTCCACATTGCAGGCAATCCAATCCACAGTAGGCAATCATTTCATCCATCATCGAATCCTTTCATCTTGCCGCGCTGAAGACAATGCTGCCCGACTCGCATCTTATGATATCGACCTTAACAATGGATTTTACTCCACGATTCCCGAACATGATACGCCGTTTTCCGTCCCCACCCAGATCGAACCATCCGGCGCAATCGCCAGGGAATAACCATGATTTTCGATTAATCCATCGTTCGTGTGATAAGTATGCCATTTGCGACCATCGAAACGGGAAATCCCCTTTACCATCCCCCAACCTCCTAGCGATATAGTGCGCCAAAGTTGGCGCAAGCCCGGAAGTCAGCCCCTTCGCGATCCGCAGTGCCAAAAGCATTCCAGGCACTGGGGCGGAAGATTTTTTCTTCGGGAACGTTGTGCATGTATACCGGAATACGCAGCATCGAAGCCAAGGTGATGAGATCAGCTCCGATATGTCCACAAGTGAATGCGCCATGGTTTGCACCCCAGGCATTCATCACGGAGTAAGGATCGCGAAACACACCGGTTCCAGTGGTGCGTGGCACAAACCAGGTCGTTGGCCAGGTGGGGTTGGTGCGGGAATCCAGAATGTCATGGATTTCGGGGGGCAGGTCCACAATGTGGCCCTCGGCCAGCTGCAATGCCGGTCCGAGACCCTGTACCAGGTTGATCCGGCACATCGTAATCGGCATACCGCCGCGGGTCAGGAAATCGGTGGACCAACCTCCGCCACGGAAATATTCCGTCACGGAGGCGCACCATTCGGTGGCTTCCAAACACTTCGTGGCCTCTTCAGGGGTTACCTCCCACCAGGGTTTGATGGCCGGCTTGCCATCCGATTCCTGTTGGCCGGTACCATCCAATGCCGATGGGCCGGAGTTGATCAGATGCAGCACGCCTTTCTCAGCAAGCCCCGCCGGACGGTAGCCGGTGACACGTTCGATGGCATCCGGGCTCCAATACGTACGGACGTCGGAGAAGATCTGCGCCGATCCGGTGAGCAGATGCCCAAAGAGCATACAGACTCCATTGAGGGCATCATTCTCGGTGGCAACGATATAAGGCTGGCGGATGCCGTTCCAATCGAAGGATGAGTTGAGTACCGCCTCGAGAAAGTCCCCATTGGGCATGAAGTCTGTCCAGTGGCGCTGTCCTTGAAAACCTGCCATGATCCCATTGTGTCCGAGTGCTTCCTCGCCAAATCCAATCGCAGCCAGACGGGGGTTGCCGACCATCAGATCACGTGCGATCATCGCCATCTTGACGGAGACTTCCCAATCCTTGTCTTTCTGTTCTCGGCTGCGCTGTTGATCTGCAGGGTTAACATCCTGACCTTCTCGGCAGTTGGCTTTGACCCATTCTATGGCCTTCTCAAACTCAAGAGGATCGAAAATCCCCTCATTCAAGCGGCGAATGAACTCGACCATGTCGATCGATTCAACCCGCATTCCCAGATAGGATTCGAAGAAATCTTGATTGACGATGGAACCAGCGATTCCCATGGAAACACCGCCCATCGACACATAGCTTTTACCCCGCATTGTGGCAACTGCTAACCCGGAACGTGCGAAACGCAGCAGCACTTCCTGGACATCTTCAGGGATGGACGTGTCATCGGAATCCTGGACATCCCGACCGTAGATACCGAATGCTGGCAGACCTTTTTGGCTATGGCCAGCCAGCGCCGCGGCCAGATAGACCGCACCAGGCCGTTCGGTACCATTGAAGCCCCAAACTGCTTGGGGAATCAACGGATCCATATCCATCGTTTCTGAGCCATAGCACCAACACGGTGTTACGGTCAATGAAACTCCGACACCTTCTCGAGCGAACATATCAGCGCATCGAGCGGCTTCGGCAACACCACCGATTGTTGTGTCGGCGATGACACACTCAACCGGCAAACCGTTAGCATGGCGCACGTTTTCGCTCAGAAAAGCAGCCACATTTTTCGCCATCCGCATTGTTTGCTCTTCGAGTGATTCTCGCACCCCCTGCAAACGACCATCGATGGTGGGACGGATTCCGAATTTTGGCATGCTGCCGATAAGGCGATTCGTGGGAGGGTTTATATTCATTTTTCACTCCTAGACAATGCTGTTTTTTCTATTCCTGAGGAATAGAGACTGCCCGTAATTCTTGGAGAGTTCTCCTGTTCCTTTCCGCACTTTCTTAAACCGCGCGCAGAACGCCAATCACTACACCTTCATTGGTGCCAAAGAAACCCGCTGAAACGCAAGCTTTTTCCATAGAACATCCCTGGTAAGGCATAGATCTCCCGGATTGGTTGTGGCTTGTCTGTATGGCATGAATGGGTTCTGCCAAACAGCCAATCTGACGGATGGTGCTCGTACTACATCAAGGTAAAGCTTCAAGCCCCAATACTGCTACCACTCGATGCTCGAACGATCGTTTTCGTTGGGAAGACGACTTTTTGAAACGACTCATCTGCTGGATTCTTGATTCGATCCAATAACAATTGAGCCGCTTGCTGACCCATTTCATCGGCCGGTTGGATGACTACCGTAAGAAACGGTTCCAGGGTATATGCTGGTGGAATATCATCAATCGCTACGAGTGCCATATCCTCTGGAATGCGCAATCCTTTTTCTTTCAACGCTTGCATCGCGCCGATGGCAATGAAGTTGTTGGCTGCGAATATTGCAGTAGGACGTGGATTCATAGCAGTAACAATTCGAGCCTGTTCATAGCCCGACTCCTGCGTGAAATTGCCCCAGAAGATCATGTCGTCGTTAACCGCAATGTCAGCATCCGCTAGCGCCCTTTGGTAACCAACTGTGCGGTCAATGGCTGTCGACACATTCTTTGGACCTGCCAGCATCGCAATATAGCGATGCCCTAAGGACAGAAGATGCTGTACGAGCTGACAGGCTCCTTCTTCAGAATCTGCCCGGACGACGTCAACATCGACGTTGGATACTTGGCGATCTAGTACTACAACCGGAATCCCCTGCCTCTTGATCAACTCGATGGACTTGGGTTCACTGCAAGCCGGCACGAGTAAGATTCCATCGACACGACGCCGCAAAAGCATCTGCAGATACTGTTCCTGTTTGGCTTCTGATTCATCCGTATTGCAGAGGATGATGGAATACCCATTCGCTTGCGCTACATCTTCTATACCGCGGGTTACTGTTGTCCAAAAGGGGTTTGTTATATCGGTAATTACCACCGCCAGGGTCATGGTTTGCTGAAATCGCAAGCTAGGTCCTAACATGTTTGGGACATAGCCCAATTCTTCGATAGCCGCTTCAACGCGTTCACGGGTTGCCTGGCTGACATAACCAGAATTATTCAATGCGCGTGAAACGGTGATCGGAGCAACGCCGGCTAGTTTGGCAACATCACGGATCGTAGCCATTCAAGATCCCGACTTTATGCTGAAAACGCAACCTGGTACGCATACCATGGTACGCATACCATCCTACCATTAATAAAAACTGACGATCAATAGGTTACGGACTAACCCAAACCGTCTGAAATTATGCGTAACTCCTGCATGGTATAATCCGCGCGTGTCGACGCCAAGCAAGCCACCATCTTGGATTTCGGGGAAACATGTCCCAACCACCCCAGCAACAAACCGGCAATCATCAATCATCCATGATCCAGCGCGTGGCGCTGTTCGTCACATGCCTGGTCGATCAGCTTATGCCGGAAATCGGCGTGGCCGCCACACGGCTGCTGCGCCGCGCCGGATTCCAGGTCGACTTCCCCACCGAGCAGACTTGCTGCGGGCAGCCATTTTACAACAGCGGCTTTCGTACAGAGACAGCCCGGCTCGCCAGGCACACCATCGAAGTCTTCGAGGATTACCCGGCGGTCATCTTGCCCAGCGGATCCTGCGCCGCCATGATCCGCAGCGAATATCCCCACCTTTTCCAGGATCAGCCCGAGTGGCATGAGCGTGCTTTCAAGCTGGCTGCCAAGACCTTCGAACTCAGCCAATTCCTCGTAAATCACGCTCACTGGCAACCATCGAGGCGTCTCGGGGTTGGCGCCGTGACGTACCACGACTCGTGCCACGCCAACCGCATGTTGGGCGTACGCGAAGAACCGCGCCAGCTGCTGCGCTCCGCCGGATATGCCATCAAAGAGATGGCCGAATCGGATCGCTGCTGTGGTTTCGGTGGATTGTTCTCGGTGCGATTACCGGAAACCTCCAACGCCATCACCGCCGAGAAGCTGCGGCTGGCCGCCGAGACGGGTGCCCAGATGCTGGTGACTATCGACCCGGGCTGTCTGATGCAGATGCGCGGTCTAATTGATGCTGGTGGTATCCGAGCCGAGCACATCGCAGTCGTCATCGAGGAAGCTACTCGATGAGTGCCACGTTTCGCCAGTTCCGGTCGCGTGCCGCACGTGCCATACATGATGAGCACCTCCAACAAGCGCTAGATAAAACGACCGGAATTTACCGCCTGGGACGGGTCGAAGCACTGGGCAAGCTGCTCGATGCCGAAGCCCTGCGCGATCATCTAAAAGCTATCCGTTCGTCAACGCTGGCCCGGCTGGCCGAGCACCTGGAAACCTTCGAGCGCCAGGCAACGGCAGCGGGCGCTCACGTTCATTGGGCGCGTGATGGCGCTGAGGCCAACGGCATCCTTATCGACATCGCCCGGCGGTATAACGTCCATCTGGCTGTCAAGAGCAAATCGATGGTCAGCGAAGAGATTCGAACGAACGATGCGCTCGCTGCAGCGGGCATAAAGCCGGTCGAGACCGATCTGGGTGAGTGGATTATCCAGTTGGCGGGGGAACCGCCATCACACATCGTCTGCCCGGCGATTCACAAGACACGAGAGCAAGTTGCGGATTTGTTTCGTCGCGAGTTGAACCGTCCGATCTCTGCGGAAATCCCCGCGCTGACCAACGAGGCGCGGCGAGCGTTACGAGAAAAATTCCTGGCCGCCGGATTAGGTATCTCCGGAGCAAACATGGCTGTGGTCGAGACGGGCAGCATCGTACTGGTGACCAACGAGGGCAACGGCCGCATGGTAACCAGCCTTCCGCCGGTCCACGTTGCCGTGATAGGAATCGAGAAGCTTGTTCCCACTTGGGCTGATGCGGCTGTCTGGCTGGAATTGCTCGCCCGCAGCGCGACCGGACAACCCTTATCGATCTACACCAGCGTCATCACCGGACCGGCTCGCCCGGGTGATCCCGATGGCCCACAGGAAGTGCATCTCATCCTGCTGGACAACCATCGCAGCGATCAGATCGGCACAGTTTACGAAGAAGTCTTGCAGTGTGTCCGCTGCGGAGCCTGCCTGAGCGTCTGCCCGGTCTACTGGGAAGTGGGCGGGCATACCTATGGTAGTCCTTACAGCGGGCCGATTGGAGCCGTCGTCAGCCCACTGCTGTTCGGAATGGAAGGTAACGAGGCTCTGCCCCACGCCAGTTCGCTTTGTGGGGCTTGTCTGGAGGTATGTCCGGCGCGTATTGACTTGCCAAGAATGCTGCTTGAGTTGCGCAACCAGGAGGTCAGGGAACGCATCATGCCCTGGCACGAGCGGATCGCAGAGCGCTTCGCAGCCGGTGTGCTGGCAGGTCCCAGGC
>Ga0315534_1000053_pt1 | contig 56832 bp, 50 predicted proteins | sample SalMarSW160240MG_FD_203094 | JGI IMG/M metagenome (GOLD analysis project Ga0315534, IMG submission 203094) | Salt marsh sediment microbial communities from the Plum Island Ecosystem LTER, Massachusetts, United States - Salt Marsh Sediment SW1602-40 ... | reverse complement strand
ATGCCCTGCGCGTCATCATAGGCGGGCTCCAGAATCGAAATCGGCTTCTTGAGATCGACACCGATGAGAAAAGCGCTGCCCTTGCCTAACAAGCTCGCGGCGTTTGCAAGAAAAGCGCACGCCTCGTCATGGGTGAGATTGCCGATGGTCGACCCGGAAAAAAATCCGAGAATCGGTTTCCCGCGCGCGATTGGAGGCAGCGTCCGGGTGGTATTGAAGTCCGCCAGAACCGGCACAATGGTGAGCCCGTCATGCCGGTCCGACAGCCACGCGGCTGCCTCTGTCAGAAAATCGGCCGAGATGTCGATGGGGATATAGGCCGGAACCGGCCATAGCGCGTTCAGCAACAGGCTTGTCTTGCGGCTTGAGCCTGAGCCGAACTCGACCAGCACGCGGCCCGTGCCCACGCGTTCGGCAATCTCCGGGCCATACTCTTGGAGCAGCTCCGTCTCGGTCCGCGTCAGGTAGTACTCGTCGAGCTCTGTGATCTCCTCGAACAGTTCGGCGCCGCATGCATCGTAAAAGAAACGGGAAGGAATGCTGCGGGGCTTGTCCGTCAAGCCGGCCAGAACCGCTTCGGCGAACTCGCCGCGGCGCTGCGCCGCGTCTTTGCGCGTCTTCGCCGAACCGGACGCTAGATCTGAAGGAAGGTCGAGGGAGATGTCGCTCTCCATCGCGCCGGCCGGTTCACGCGTCCTTAGCCAGACGCAGACCGGCGAATTGCCAGCGCTGATGCGGATAAAAGAAATTGCGGTAGGTGCGGCGGATATGGCCCTCGGGCGTGGCGCAGGAGCCGCCTTTGAGCACGAACTGATTGCACATGAACTTGCCGTTATATTCGCCGACGGCGCCGGGGGCGGCCTTGAACCCTGGATAAGGCTGGTAGGCGCTTCCCGTCCACTCCCACACATCGCCGATCATCTGCTTGAGGCCGTCACCGGCCCCGGCGGCGACCGGCTGCAAATGACCGTGACCGAGGTCGCGGCCTTCGAGCGGTACCGTCCCTGCCGCGACTTCCCACTCGAACTCGGTCGGAAGGCGGCAACCCGCCCAGCGCGCGAACGCGTCTGCCTCATAGTAGCTGACATGGGCCACAGGCGCTGAAGGATCGATCGGGCGAAAGCCATTAAGACTCATTTGGGCGCCGCCGCCTTCGGCTTGCTCAAAGTAAAGCGGCGCGCTCCAATTTTCGGCACGCACGGTGTTCCAGCCGTCGGCAAGCCACAAGGTTGGGTTGGCATAGCCGCCATCGGCGATGAACTCGATCCATTCGGCGTTGGTCACGCAGCGGTTCGCCAGCTTGAAAGGGCGGATCAGCTCGTCGTGACGCGGCCCCTCATTGTCATAGGCGAAACCTTTGCCATCATGCCCGACGGCAAGAATGCCACCATCGAAAGACCACCAGGTCAGAGGCTCAGACGAACCAGTCGCAACGCCACGGCCGGTCTCGCGGTAAGCGGGCTTGAGCGGTTCGGCGGCGAACAAGCTCAAAATGTCCGTGAGTAGGAGTTCCTGATGCTGCTGTTCGTGATTGATGCCAAGCTCGATGAGTTGGGCCGCATCCGGCGTGAGTGCCGCGTCGAACAGGCGATCAAGCGCGGCGTCGACAAAGCCGCGATAGTCGCGCACCTCTTGCGCCGAGGGCCGCGTCAGCAATCCCCGTTTCGGGCGCGGATGCCTTGGTCCGACCGTTTCGTAGTAAGAGTTGAAGCAATATTCGAAGCGCTCGTCGAACACGCGATAGCCTGAGAGGAAGCGCTTCAACAGGAACGCCTCGAAGAACCACGTGGTATGGGCGAGATGCCATTTGGTCGGGCTTGCATCGTCCATGACCTGGACGACCTGATCCTCGTCGCTCAAGGGGTGAGCCAGGTCGGAAGAAAGCGCCCGAGTCGCGATTAGACGCTCGCGCAATGAAGCCTGTCCGGTGTCAGGCGTGGCCGCGGCTAGCGTTGCGCTATGGGGATTCATGATCGGCTCCTTCGGGCGCTTGCGTGATCGCTGCCAAAAGCCCGGATTTGCCGAGCTGATACGGCACGTACCGTGGAAAACGCGAGATTTAACAGCTTGTTCCCGCGAGCGGAATGGTTAAGCATGCACAACTCCGTGAAGAAAAATATTTCGCAAGGGCCCTCGCGTTGCAAGACGATCGTGCTAGGGACGACGTAATCATTCCATTCGACGGTCGCCAGTCATCGGCGGCAGCGGCTTTGCAACGCGGTGTGTGCCGGGCATTGCGGGCGCTCGGCCACTCGGTCGTCACCGAGCTGCCGCTGGCAAATGGAAGGCGCGCCGACGTCGTGGCGTTGTCGGGGTCCGGCGATATTATCATCGTCGAGATCAAATCCTGCTTGCTCGACTATCGGAGCGACGCGAAGTGGCAGGACTATCTTCCCTTCTGCGACCGGCTCTATTTTGCCGTGTCATCCGATTTTCCACGCGAAATCATCCCGTCTTCCGCCGGGCTGATCGTTGCCGATCGCTATGGTGCTGAACTTTTGCGTGAACCGGCCGAAGAGCGTCTTCCGGCGGCGCGGCGTAAGGCCTTGATGCTGAGCTTCGCACGTGCCGCGGCGCTACGGCTTCAACTTCACCTCGACCCGTCTTGCGGTTTTGAAACCTGACGCTGGTTATTTCGGGGCGCGCTTGGCGAGGATGCGTTGCAGGGTGCGGCGGTGCATGTTGAGCCGCCGCGCCGTCTCCGAGACGTTGCGGTTGCACAGCTCGTAGACCCGCTGGATATGCTCCCAGCGCACGCGATCGGCCGACATGGGATTTTCCGGCGGCGGTGCCTTCACTGCCGTGGCCGGCGCGACCAGCGCGTTATAGACGTCGTCGGCATCGGCGGGCTTGGCGAGATAATCCACCGCGCCAAGCTTCACCGCGGTGACCGCGGTGGCGATATTGCCGTATCCGGTCAGGACCACGGCCCGTGCCTCGGGGCGAACGTCCTTCAGCGCGGCAATGACATCGAGACCGTTACCGTCATCGAGACGCATATCGACCACGGCAAAAGCCGGAGGGCGTCGCTTCAGCGACGAAAGCCCGTCTTCCACCGAAGAAGCCGCCTCGACCTCGAAACCCCGCGCTTCCATCGCGCGCGCCAGCCGGACAAGAAATGCGCGGTCGTCATCGACCACCAGGAGCGTGTTGTCCACGTGCCTCGCCGGACTTGTTTCGCTCACGGACAAAGCCTGTTCAGCATCCATTGTTCTGGCACTCCTTCATCGGCCCCGGGACCCTGCGCCCAAAACAGGGTATTTCTCATCTCGCCCTAAAATCTCAAGCTAGAGCTATGCATTATCCGGGCCGAGGGCAAGCTTATCGGCGCCCCTTGTGGCGTGACCAGGCAGCCAGAAGGCCTTGATTTACGGCGTTTCGGCGAGAACCGCCGGCTCGGCCTTTGCCGGTGTTTTCTCCGGCATCTGCTCGAACTTGGCGCGAGGCCAGACCACGGTCACCATTGCGCCGCCTTCCGGCGGCGGCCGGTTGGCAAGCTCGAGTTGGGCGCCGGAACGCTCCAGCAGCGTCTTGGCGATGAAAAAGCCGAGCCCCATCCCGGCATGCTCCTCGGCGGTTTGCAGCCTTTCGCTGTGAACGCGTCGCGTGGTGACGAAGGGCTCGCCGAGCTCCTCCAGCACATTGGCCGGAAAGCCCATGCCGTCATCGGCGATGACAATCTTCACGCTATCGTTCGACCAGTGCCCCTCGACCGTGACCTTGCTCATGGCGAAATCGACCGCGTTCTCCACGAGGTTGCCGAGCCCGTAAAGGACGCCAGGATTACGCTCGGTCACCGGCTCGCGCGACGAGGGCTGGCGGATCACACCGTCCTGTATTGGCCCGGTCTGGACTTCGATAGGAACCGCGACCAAACGGTGCGGCGCCACCACCTCCTCGATCAGGTGCGTTAAAGTGAGGCGCGACACGATGAGGTCGTGCCGCTCGCCGCCGCCGGCGATATCGGCAAGGATGTCGCGGCAGCGTTCCGCCTGGGCCCTGAGCAGCGCAAGGTCGTCGTAATGCGGATCGTCGAGCTTGGCATCGCGCATCAACTCCTTGGCCACGACTGCGATGGTGGCGAGCGGGGTGCCGAGCCCATGCGCCGCCGCGGCGGCGAGCCCGTCGAGTGCCGAAAGCTTCTGCTCGCGGGCGAGCACCATCTCGGCGGCGGCCAGCGCCTTGGCCATGCGCCTGGCTTCCTCGGCCGTGCGCCAGGAGTAGAACCCGATGAACAAGATTCCAGAAACGACCGCCGCCCACACGCCCATCACATAAGGGAAGGGAAGCAGCAGGTTGCTGTGGTGGAACCACGGCAGCGGATAATGAAAACTGGTAAGGACCGACGCCGCGGCGATGGCGAGCGCTCCGAGCGCCGCCGTGATCCCGACCGGTAGAGTCGAGGCCGACACGGTCACTGGCGCGATCAGCAAGAACGCAAAGGGATTTTCCAGACCGCCGGTCAGATAGAGAAGCACGGCAAGCTGGAGAATGTCATAGCCCAGCATCAGGAAGGCAAAACCGCTTCTGAGCCTTTGGCTCGCCGGATAGCGCAGGCGCAACGCGACGTTGAGCCAGGCCGACAAGGCGATGACGGCGAGGCAGCCGGCGATCGGGAGATCGATCCCGAGCCCCCAGTAAAGGCCGATCACGGTGATGCTTTGGCCGATCACGGCGAGCCAGCGCAGGCGGACGATGGTCTGAAGCCGCAGCCGGCTCTCGCCCTGCTTCAGCCAGGCCCGCGCCGCGGCACGTCGGCGGATGGTTTGACTCTTGCCCAGAGCAGCCATAGCTGAACCCTACCATGACGGAGCAGCCATAATTCCAACAAAGCGAAGGCTCAGGCGCTAAACGCCCATGGATGAAAGAGTAAAGACGGCGAGTCGGGACGAGAGCGGCTCTTCAGAGCGGCATCCTGCGTCCGGCGCCGTCCCGGCGAAGGTGTATGAGCTCACCAAGATCTACGGCTCCGTCACCGCGGTCGACCGCATCAGCTTCACGCTCTTGCAAGGCACGACGGTTGCCCTGCTCGGCGGCAACGGCGCCGGCAAGACCACAACCATCGCCATGCTGCTCGGCCTCGTGGTGCCGAGCGCAGGCGAGGTCAGAGTGTTCGGCGCCGATGTGAGCCGAAATCGCGGCGCCATTGCCCACCGGATGAATTTTCAAAGTCCCTATGTCGATCTGCCGGCGCGGCTGACAGTGCGGGAGAACCTGACCGTCTATGCCGGTCTCTACGGTATCGCCAATGCGGCCGAGCGCATCGGCTATATCGCCGAAGATTTGCAAATCGCGCCTTTGCTCGGACGCCAGACCGGAAAGCTCTCGGCCGGCCAGAAGACGCGCGTGGGCCTCGCCAAAGCGCTACTTAACGCGCCCGACCTGCTTCTGCTCGACGAGCCCACCGCCTCGCTCGATCCCGACACCGCCGATTGGATCAGGCAAAAGTTGAAAGCGTATGCCGAGACCCGCGGCGCCACGCTTCTGCTCGCCTCGCACAATATGACGGAGGTCGAGCGGCTGGCCGATCGCGTCATCTTGCTTCACCAGGGACGGATCATCGAGGATGAAACACCGGCCGCTTTGATTGCGACCTACGGGCGGAAGACATTGGAACAGGTGTTTCTCGACGTGGTGCGCGGGCACGCCAAACATGCCGACTTGCCGGACCGGAAAGCGTCATGAGCGTGGCTCGCACAGAAGAGCAGGTCGTTGCGCCGATCGTGCTCGCGCCCACCGGCCCTGCCGCCTCGCTCCGCCGGATCGGCGCTCTAATCAAGCGCTACATCTATCTGCTGCGCAGTTCCGGCGTGCGTCTCGTTGAGCTGATCTACTGGCCGTTCTTGCAGATGCTGACCTGGGGCTTCTTGCAAGAATACCTGGCGGGCAACACGAGCCCCGCGGCCCAGGCCGCCGGAGTCCTGATCGGCTCGGTGCTGCTGTGGGATATTCTGTTCCGCTCGAAGATCGGGTTCTCAACGACCTTCATCGAGGAGATGTGGTCGCGCAATCTCGGCAATCTGTTGATCAGCCCGTTGCGCGCTTACGAACTCGTCGCTGCCTTGAGCATCTGGAGCATCATCCGCCTGTCCGTCAGCATGATTCCGGTCGCCTTCGCCGCCTATCTCATTTTCGGTTTCAATCTACTCGACCTCGGTTTCGCGCTGGCTGCCTTCTTTGCTGTCCTCGTTTTGACAAGCTGGTCGCTTGGTTTGATCTCGGCCGGGGTCATCTTGCGCTACGGGCTCGGCGCCGAGGAACTTGCTTGGTCGCTCGCCTTTCTGCTGCTGCCGATCGCTTGCGTCTATTACCCGGTGTCGGTGTTGCCGGACTGGCTGCAGCCGGTTGCGCTTGCGCTTCCGCCCACCCACGTGTTCGAAGGCATGCGCGCGATTCTGCTCGAACATCGCTTCGACGCCGAGCAGCTCTGGTGGGCGCTCGGACTGAACGCGATTTATCTCATGGTCGGCTATGTCACCTTCAGCCGCTTCCTGGCGAGCGCGCGCGTCAACGGCACGCTGCTCAGATTGGGTGAATAGATGCGCACACGGCTCCTCATTGTCATCGCCCTTGGCTTCCTGATCGGTGGCATCGCCGGGGCCGCCGTGCTTGCTGTCACCGATCAAAGGTCAGAGCGGGCGGTCACGACCTCGGGCAAGGCGCTCATCGGCGGGCCGTTCAAGCTGACCGATCAGCACGGGAAAACAGTGACCGATCGGGATTTCCGTGGCCGCTACATGCTCGTTTTCTTCGGCTTCACCCATTGTCCGGATATCTGCCCCGCCGAGCTCCAGGTCATGGCGGCGAGCCTCGAGGCGCTCGGTCCCGAAGGCGACGAGGTGGTGCCGATCTTCATCACGCTCGATCCGGAGCGCGACACGCCCGAAGCGATCGCCGACTACCTCAAGAATTTCGGCTCTCGCTTTGTTGGGCTCACCGGCTCGCCGGAGGCTATCGCCGAGGCGGCCAAGGCCTATCGCGTCGCCTATTCGAAATTCCAGGAAGACGGAGCGGCGGGTGATTACAGCATCGACCATTCCGCGCTGGTCTATCTGATGGGCAAGGACGGCGAATTCGTCACCCACTTCGCCTACGGCACCCCGGCCGAAAAAATGGCTGAAACGCTTCGCCGCTCCCTTTAGCCGGACCCTGGCCGCCTCCCCCCGCGACAAGTTGTCTTGCACTGCAACATAAAAAGCACCATTTGATTCTGCAATGCAGCATTTCATGTATCCTCGGACGAGGAGGAGTGATTCGTGCTCTATCATCTGTATGAGCTGAACCAGGCGGCGTTGAGCCCTGCGCGGGCCGCGGCGGATGCTTACCGTCTGCTGTTCCGCAACCCGCTCAATCCCGCCTACCACACGCCTCTGGGGCGGAGTGCTGCTGCGGCGCTCGAACTCTTTGAGCGCACCACGCGCCGCTACCCTAAGCCGTCCTGGGGCATCGACGAGACCGAGGTGAGGGGGCGCAAGGTCGCCGTCAAAGAGCGTATCGTTGCCTCTAAGCCCTTCTGTGATCTCGTTTATTTTGAACGAGAGGTCTCCGGCTGGCGGCGCCGCAATGACCCTAAGATCCTTCTCGTGGCGCCCATGGCCGGCCATTTCGCCACGCTTCTGCGCGGGACGGTGCGCGACCTTCTTCCGCATTACGAGGTCTATGTCACCGATTGGCATGACGCGCGCTTCGTGCCGCGCGCCGACGGCCCCTTCGACCTCGATGTCTATATCGACTATATCATTGAATTTCTTAGATTTTTCAAAGGACAGGCGCATGTCATGGCGGTCTGCCAGCCGGCCGTGCCCGTGTTTGCGGCCGTGTCTTTGCTGGAAGCGATGGGCGACCGGTCAAGCCCGCGCTCGATGGTCCTCATGGCCGGTCCGATCGACACAAGGGAAAATCCAACTGCCGTCAATCGCTTCGCCGAGGCCCATACCCTCAACTGGTTCCGCCGCAATGTGATTACCCAAGTCCCGTGGCCCTATCCCGGCGTCATGCGCCTGGTTTATCCGGGTTTTTTGCAGCTTAGCGGGTTCATGGGGATGAATTTCGGCCGCCACGTCACGGCGCATCGCGACCTTTTTCACAACTTGATCAGAGGAGATGGAGACTCCGCTGACAAGCATCGTGAGTTTTACGATGAATTCCTCGCAGTCATGGACCTCACGGCCGAGTATTACCTGCAAACCATCGAAACGGTGTTCCTGGAGCACAAGCTGCCGAAGGGGCAGATGATGCACCACGATCGCCTGGTCGATCCGAGCAAGATCCGGAACGTGGCGCTGATGACGGTCGAGGGCGAGAAGGACGATATCACAGGGATCGGCCAGACCTTCGCTGCACATACTTTGTGCACAAATCTGCCGGAGGATTTGCGCGAGCGGCATCTTCAGCCTGGCGTCGGTCATTACGGCGTTTTTAATGGATCCCGCTTCCGGAACGAAATTTTACCGAAAATCCGCCGTTTTATCGCTGCCCATCAGAACCGAGGAGGGATGCTGGGACGCGCCTTCCGCCGGGCTGCCTAAAGCATAGGCAAGCGTTCCGAGAAAACCCCTGCTAGTGTACCTGCCGCCGAATCGGAGGACCGACGGCAGGTAGGGAGCGTATCAGATGCTAAAGCGGCTGAATCTCGCCCGCGGTGAGACCATCGAGGTCAAAATCCGCGGCCTCGGCATTCCCATGGTTTTGAGACGAAGCGCGAGAGCCCGCAGGTTCAGCCTGCAGGTGAACGAAGCGCGCCGCGGGGCCGTGCTGACCATGCCGGTCTACTCGAGCTTCGCAGACGCTGACGAGTTCCTCTCGCGGCATCTCGATTGGCTCAAAGAGCGCGTTGCCCGGCTGCCGGAGCCGGTGCCTTTTACCCATCGCGCCGTCGTGCCGCTGCGCGGGCGCGCCCATGTGCTGCGCTTCGCCGGCGCGTTGCGCCGCCGCGGCGTGGTGTGGATCGAGGCCGCAGATGAGCCAAGGGGCGTGCCGGCTTGGCCTAAAGGCGCCCGGGCCCGGGTGAAGCAGTTGCCGCGTCTTTACGTGGCGGGTGCCGAGGAGCACGCGCCGCGCCGGCTGCTCGACTGGCTGAAGCGTCAAGCGCATCTCGATCTCAAGACCCGCGTCGAGTCGCACGCCGAGCGCCTTAATCTCGCGCCTGAGCGAATCTTCGTGCGCGATCAGACCACGCGCTGGGGATCGTGCTCGACCTCGGGTGCGCTGTCCTTCTCTTGGCGGCTCGTTCTGGCGCCGCCGTTCGTGCTCGATTATCTCGCCGCGCACGAGGTCGCTCATCTCGCCCACATGAATCATGGGCCGCGTTTCTGGTCGCTGGTCGGGCGGACCATGCCGCGCTATCGGGAGGCGCAGGCCTGGCTCAGCAAACACGGCGCGAGCCTGCACCGCTACGGTGCCGAGGGGGTGAAACCGTCCTCGCGCTATTCGCCGAAGCGCAGCATCGAATAACAGATTAGAGCCCGGAAAAAATACTGAGCACGCGCCGCAAGAACGGCCCGTCGCTGCTGCTCTCCCGGTCATGCCAGGGCAGACCCGCCACAATACCGCGGGAACCGGCGCCGCGTGCGCCTGGAAGCGGAAGCGGCGCGCTGTTCCGGTGTGCGTGAACCATGACATCGTGCCACAACTTGGCCGGAAGACTTCCGCCTGTGACCTTCTTCATGCGCTTGCCGTCGTCATTGCCGATCCACACACCGCCCACATAGTGCGCGGTGTAGCCGACGAACCAGGCGTCGCGATAACTCTGCGTGGTCCCCGTCTTGCCGGCGGCCTCGTGCCCCGCGATGGCCGCGCGCTTCGCCGTGCCGAACGTGATGGTGGCGTTCAGCATGTCGTTCATGGCGGCGACATGGGAAGGCGCCACCACCTGGCCGGTGGTCGAGCGCGAGCGCTGATAGAGCACTTTCCCGTTTCCGTCACGTACGCCGGCGATCACATGGGGCAGGACACCGAGACCGCCATTGGCAAACGGCGCATAGGCGCTCGTGAGCTCCAGCAGTGTCACTTCGGCCGTCCCGAGCGCGATAGACGGCTGGGCATGCAGTTTCGAACGGATGCCGAGACGCCGCGCGGTGCGCGCGACCTGCCCGGGCCCCACTTCGGCGGTCAGCCTGACCGCTACGGTGTTGATCGACCGGGCCAGGCTGTCGCGCAAGCTGACCCGGCCCAAATACCTGCCGGTGTAGTTGCGTGGCGACCAGCCGGCGACCGTGGTCGGCCCGTCATAGGCGACCGAATTGGGTGAATAGCCCCTTTCAAGCGCCGCCAGATAGACAAACGGCTTGAACGCCGAGCCCGGCTGACGCTGCGCCTTCAGCGCCCGGTCGAACGGGCTGGTCGAATAGGCGCGCCCGCCGACCAGCGCCTTTACGCCGCCGACACGGTCGAGCACCACGATGGCGCCTTCGCCTGCGGCAAGCGTCTTTCCCTCGCCGTCAAGCAGGCGTCTCAGCGCCTGCTGCGAGGTCCGCTGCAGCCCCGCATCGATCGTCGTCGTAACGATAAGGTCGTTATGCTGTTCGCCCACAAGCTCGGGCAGAAGCTCGGCAACCCAGTCGACGACGTATGAATAGCCGGTGTCGTCGTCTTTGGCGGAAAGCTTGAGTGGCTGCTTGCTGGCGCGACGCGCCTCTTCCGGCGATATGAACCCCGCCTCGACCATATTGCCGAGCACTTCGCTTGTGCGGGTGCTTGCGCGCGTCACGCTGCGCGTCGGTGCGTACCGCGAGGGCGCTTTGAGCAGTCCGGCGAGCAGCGCCGCCTGGGGCAGGGTGACATAACGCGAGGACTTGCCGAAATAGCGGCGCGAGGCGGCCTCGACACCATAGGTCCCGGCGCCGAAATAGACGCGGTTCAAATAAAGTTCGAGGATTTCGTCTTTGGAGAAACGCCGTTCGAGCCACACGGCATAGACCGCTTCCTCGATCTTCCGCGTGATGGTGCGGTTGGAGTTCAAGAACAGGTTCTTGGCAAGCTGCTGCGTGATGGTCGAGCCGCCCTCGACCACGGCGCCCGCGCTCATGTTGCGGTACGACGCGCGGATCAGACCGAGCGGGTCGATGCCGAAATGCGAGTAGAAGCGGCGATCCTCGGTGGCGAGCACCGCCTGCACCAGATAAGGCGGCACCGCATCGAGCCGGATATGACCGCGCCGCAAGCCGCGTTCGGCGATCACAGCACCGTCTTCGGCAAGGACGGTGACATTGGGCGGGCGGTCGTCGAGCGCGGCAAGACCGGGGTCTGGCATCCGCGCGGTGAAGTAGATCGCCACCAGCCCAAGAATGGCCAGTCCGAAGACCGCTGCGTAGGCGGAACAGCGGAGCAAGCCGGAAAGCCACGAACGCGTCCCCCGCGCCCTGGGCGAGCGCCGCTTAGGCCTCCCGCGCGGCCGGGCGTGGGAGCGCCGCGTGCCGGAACCCGGCTTGGCCTTACGAACGATTTTCGCGCCGTGCCGTCCGTTCTGCCGCCCCTGCATGAAGGTCCACCCCGATGAGCCAAACGAAAGGGGCGCCGATCCGGCCATTCAGCCGTCGCGAAGCCCGCTTAGGGGCGAGCCTAGGCGTTCCGCATTGACGCAGTGTTAAGGATGCGGCGCGCCTCAAATGTCGAGATTTGCGACCTGCAGCGCGTTCGACTGGATGAACTCGCGTCTCGGCTCGACCACGTCGCCCATCAGCCGCGAGAAGATGTCGTCGGCGTCCTCGCCTTCCTTGATCTTCACCTGAAGCATGGTGCGGGTGTCGACGTCGAGCGTGGTGTCCCACAGCTGGTCGGGGTTCATTTCGCCGAGCCCCTTATAGCGCTGGAGCGTGAGCCCCTTTCGTCCCGCCGTCATGACCGCATCGAGCAGGTCGCTTGGCCCGTGCACCGCAAGGCTCGTGTCCTTGCGCTTCAGGGTCGCGGGCTTGGCATAGGTTTCTTGTAGATGCTCGGCGAAGCTATCGAGCTTGAGCGCATCGGCCGAGGCAATGAACGGCCCGTCGATCAGATGGGACTCCATGACACCGCGCAGTTCGCGCCAGAAGCGTAAACCCCCTTCGGGCAACGCCTCGCCGTGCCAGCCGCGCTCGGTCTCGTCGGCCATAGCATCGAGCCGCTTGGCGATGTAGGCGGCCGCTTGTTGCGCGTGCTTGGGGTCTTTCAGCACCGACGGATTGAGCGCGCCGGCGATCGCCGTTTGCTCGACGATAAAGCGCGGATAGCGGCTGTGGAGACCTTCGAGGATCGCCCCGATCCGCCGCGCCTTCTCGACGATATCGCGCAGATCGGCGGCGGCGCGCGTCGCGTTCTCGCCGGTGATGAGAACGGCGTCCTCCAAACCTTCGCCGATGAGATAATCCTGGAGCGCCTTCTCGTCCTTGAGATAGCGCTCCGACTGGCCGCGCTTGACCTTGTAGAGCGGCGGTTGGGCGATGTAGAGGTGCCCGGCTTCGACCAGTTCCGGCATTTGCCGGTAGAAGAAGGTCAAGAGAAGCGTGCGGATATGGGCGCCGTCGACATCGGCGTCCGTCATGATGATGACCTTGTGGTAGCGAAGCTTGGCGAGATCGAACTCGTCATGGCCGATACCTGTGCCGAGCGCCGTGATCAGGGTCCCGATCTCAGCGCTCGACAGCATCTTGTCGAAACGCGCGCGCTCCACATTGAGGATCTTGCCGCGCAAGGGAAGCACGGCCTGGAAGGCGCGGTCGCGCGCCTGCTTGGCGCTGCCGCCGGCCGAATCGCCCTCGACCAGGAACAGTTCCGACTTGGCCGGATCGCGCTCCTGACAATCGGCAAGCTTGCCGGGGAGTGAAGCGAGATCGAGCGCCCCTTTGCGCCGCGTGAGCTCCCTCGCCTTGCGTGCGGCTTCGCGCGCCGCTGCGGCCTCGACGATCTTCTGCACGATGTTCCGGGCCTCGCCGGGATTCACTTCGAACCATCCCGACAGCGCGTCGGCCACGATGCTCTCGACCACCGGACGCACCTCCGATGAGACAAGCTTGTCCTTGGTTTGGCTCGAAAATTTCGGATCGGGCACCTTGACCGAGAGCACGCAAGTCAGTCCCTCGCGGGCGTCGTCACCGGTCAAAGCCACCTTCTCCTTCTTGGCGATGCCCGACGCCGCGGCATAGGTATTGACGGTGCGGGTCAGCGCCGCGCGGAAGCCGGCCAGATGCGTGCCGCCGTCGCGCTGCGGGATGTTGTTGGTGAAGCACAACACGTTCTCATGGTAGCTGTCGTTCCACCACAGCGCCGCCTCGACCGAAATCCTTTGCTGCTCCTTCGCCACCACGATGGGCTCGTTGATCAGCGGATGCTTGGTCCGGTCGAGGAAACGCACGAAGGCGCGCAAGCCGCCCTCATAGCGCATCTCGTCCACGACGGGCTCGACTCCGCGATTGTCCGCCAAAACGATGCGAACGCCCGAATTCAAAAAGGCGAGTTCGCGCAAGCGGTGCTCGAGCGTCGCGTAATCGAATTCCACCATGGTGAAGGTCTTGGTGCTCGGCACAAAGGTGATGCGCGTTCCGCTCCTGCCGCCGGCATCGCCCACGACCTTGAGCGGGGCCTCAGGCACGCCATCGGCGAAGCGTATGAAATGTTCCTTGCTGTCGCGCCAGATGGTGAGATCGAGCACCGATGACAGCGCGTTCACCACAGACACGCCGACCCCGTGCAACCCGCCTGAGACCTTGTAGGAATTCTGGTCGAACTTCCCGCCGGCGTGGAGCTGGGTCATGATCACTTCCGCCGCCGAGACACCTTCGCCCTTGTGGATCTCGGTCGGGATGCCGCGTCCGTTGTCTTCGACGGTGACCGAGCCTTCGGCATTCAAGGTGACGACAATCTCGTCGCAGAATCCGGCCAGCGCCTCGTCGATGGCGTTATCCACCACCTCGTAGACCATGTGATGCAGGCCCGAGCCGTCATCGGTATCGCCGATATACATGCCCGGCCGCTTGCGCACGGCATCGAGGCCTTTGAGCACCTTGATCGATTCCGCGCCGTACTCGGCAGCGGCGGCACGTCTTGAAGCTGGCGTCATGGTTCCCTGAACATTGTTGGTGCGGGCTCCCGCGGGTCGCGGCCGCACGTGATTTTAAGCCCCGATCATACCCCGATTCACAGCAAAAATTTGGGCGTCTTGACCCAGGGGGCAGAACAGATCCCGGTCGGTCCCGGTCATCCAGGCCTGGGATCTGAGGGCCAGAATCTGGGCAAAAAGGGCCTCGCGGCGGGCCTCGTCGAGATGGGCCGCCACCTCGTCCAACAGGATCAGGGGCGGGATGCCTTCGACGGCCTTGATCAGCTCCGCCTTGGCGAGAATGAGCCCGATCAGGAGCGCCTTCTGCTCGCCGGAGGAACACCGCGCGGCGGGAACGCCCCTGGGCCCATGCATGACAATTAGGTCGCTCAGATGCGGTCCTTCAAGGGCACGGGTCGCCGCCCGGTCGCGCTCGCGGCCCGCTTCCAGGGACAGCCGAAATTCATCCTCGACCTCGGTGGCGGAGCGCGTGGTGAGCGCCGCCTCGAGCTGCCCTTCGAGCGCAACCGACGCCCAAGGGAAGGGACCTTCGCCGCGTTCGCTGCGCATGCGCTCGATCAGTGCCGCGAGCCGCCCGGTGGCATCGAGCCTTGCCGCGGCAATCGCCGCGCCGGCCTCTGCCATCTGCTCCTCCAATCCCTCAAACAGGGCGGGGGACCCCTCCCGCATCTGGAACAGCCGGTTCCTCTGCCGCATCGCCCGGTCGTAGCGGCCGAGCGGACTTCGCATTTTCGGATCGACGGCAAGCACGAGCCGGTCGAGAAAGCGCCGCCGCTCCGAAGCGGATCCAGTGAACAGCCCGTCCATCGCCGGGATGAGCCAGACGAGATTGACGTACTCGGCAAGCGCGCCGGCGCTGCGCTCCTTGCCGGCGATGCGGACGGTCCGCCCGGTCGTCTCTTCGCGCGTTCCGGCGGCAAGCCCGGTGCCGATCTCGACCTCATCGTCGCGCAGCACGACTTTTCCGGCGACGGCAAAACCGCCCGCGCCTTGCTCGCGGCACAACTCCGCATAGGGCCGTCCGCGCAACCCATGGCCCGGCCCGAGCAGCGAGACGGCCTCGAGCAGATTGGTCTTGCCTGCACCGTTACTGCCCGCAAGCACGACCGGCCGCGCATCGAGCGAAAGTTCGGCCCGTTCGTAATTGCGGAAATCGGTGAGCTTCAGACTGCGAACGAAACGGAGGGTCTTGGCAGGATCGTCGGCGAACGCCTCGGCCTCGCGCTTGCCCTGACGGCGGGCCTTCATACCCGCATCGGCATCAGCACATAGAGCGCGGATTCATCCTTGCCGTCGCGCACCATGGTGGGAGAGCCCGGATCGGCCAATTGGAACTCGGCCATCTCGCCCTCGAGCTGCGCCGAGATGTCGAGCAGATAGCGGGCATTGAAGCCGATCTCCAGAGGATCGAAGCCATATTCGACCGGCAGCTCCTCGGTGGCGCTGCCGCTGTCGGGATTGTTGACCGAAAGCGTGAGCTTGCCGTCGGCGATCGCAAGCTTGACCGCGCGGCCCTTGTCGCTCGACAAGGTCGAGACGCGGTCCACGGCTTCAGCGAAGGCCGTGTTATCGACTTCCATCGTCTTGTCGTTACCTTGCGGAATGACCCGCTCATAGTCGGGAAACGTGCCGTCGATCAGCTTCGAGGTCAGCACCACGCGCGCGGTGGAGACCCTGATCTTCGAGGCCGACAGCTCGATGCGAACCTCGCCCTCTCCGTCCTCGACCAGCCTGGCAAGTTCAAGGACGGTCTTGCGCGGCACGATCACGCCCGGCATGTCCTTGGCGCCCGGCGGCAGCGGCAGCTCGACCTGGGCCAGCCTGTGTCCGTCGGTGGCCACGGCGCGCAACACGGATTTTTTGCCGCTTTGAGCGGCGTGGAGGTAGATGCCGTTCAGATAGTAACGGGTCTCCTCGGTCGAGATGGCGAACCGCGTCTTGTCGATCAGGCGCTTCAGCTCGGCGGCGGGCAGGCTGAAAGTGTGACCGAGATCTTCGACGCTGAGGGCAGGAAAATCGTCGGCCGGGAGCGTTTGCAGCGAGAATTGAGCGGGGCCGCTCAGGATCGAAAGCCGCCCCTCATCGCCGTCCTTCGCCAGCTCGATCTCGGCGCCCTCGGGAAGCTTGCGCACGATGTCGTAGAACATATGGGCGGGCACGGTGGTGGCGCCTTCGCCCTTGGCGCTGACGGGCACGGTCTCGACCAGCTCCATGTCGAGGTCGGTGGCGGTCAGCTTAAGTTCGTTCTTGGCGGCGGCTAGAAGGACATTGGACAGGATCGGAATGGTGTTGCGACGCTCGACCACGCTCGCCACATGGGCGAGCGCCTTGGCGAGGCCGGGTTTGTCGATCGTGAGCCGCATGGGTGCCCAATATCCTAAAATTGAAGGGTTTCGCCGGTAAGCTTGGCCCTGGCCGAAGCTGCGTCTGCTCCAGTCCGACCCCTTACGAAGGCGAGGGTGGGGTGCCTTAAGGGCTCGACCTTGGCGCGATAGAAGCGAATTTGCAAGAGCGGTTGGGGGACGCCTCAGCTTGGGACCCAAGCCCCCTTCCGCCTTCCCCCTAATCGCGCAGCAGGCGCTTCAAAAGCTCGATTTCCTCACGGAGCTGGTTGTCATCGTTCATCAGCTGCTCGATCTTGCGGATCGCGTGCAGCACGGTGGTGTGGTCGCGGTTGCCGAAGCGCCGGCCAATCTCGGGAAGCGAGCGCGACGTGAGCAGCTTCGCCAGATACATGCCGACTTGGCGCGGCCGCACGATCGAGCGGTTGCGTCGCCCCGACAACAGGTCGCCGCGGTTGACCCCGTAATGCTTGGACACGGTACGCAAGATGTCGTCGATCCGCACCCGTCTCGGCTCGGCCCCGCGCATCAGATCGCGCACGATCTGTTCGGCGGTCTCCAGCGTCACCGGATGGTCGGTCAGCTGGAAACTCGCGCGCAGGCGGTGAACCGCGCCCTCAAGCTCACGCCCGCTCTCGGTCAAGCGTTCGGCGAGAAACGCAAGCACAGTATCGTTGATGGAAAGCCCTTTCGTTTCGGCGCAGGCTTCCGCCGCCCGCTTTTCCAAAATCTTGTGGCGAAGATCGTAATCCATGGTGTTGATCTCCGCGACCAAACCGCCGCCGAGCCGCGACCGCATGCGCATGTCCAGCTTGTCGAGCTGGGTCGGCGCGCGGTCGGCGGCGACCACCACCTGACGTCCGCCGTCGATCAGCGAGTTCAAGGTGTGGCAGAACTCCTGCTGAATGGTCGGGCCCTGCAGGAATTCCATGTCGTCGATCAACAGGATGTCGATCCTGCGCAGCTTTTCTTTGAAGGCAAGCGCGTCGCGGGCACGCAGGGCCTGAACGAAGCCTGACATGAAGCGCTCGGCGGTCAGGTAGAGAACCTGCGACTCGGGCTTGCGCGTCTTGGCGTCCCAGGCGATGGCATGCAGCAGGTGGGTTTTGCCCAGCCCAACATTGCCGTGCACGAACAAGGGATTGAACAGCGGCTGGGGCGCGGAAAATGCGCCTGCAACTTCCTGCGCCGCGGCGTAAGCCAGGCGGTTGGAGACGCCGACCATGAAGCTGGCGAAGTTCAGCCTCGGGTCGAGCGGCGAGCCCTCAAATCCGCCATAGCCGGTGCGCAAGGGGAGCGGCGCCGTCTGGGGCGCCGGCAGCTCTCTCGTCCTAAGCTGTGGCGGCTCCTTCGGCGTCTCGGTCCCGAAATGCGGCTGCCGCACACTGAATTCGACGCGCTCGATGTCCGGCCATTCCGCCCGCGACAGTCTCAAGACGAATTCGTAATAGTGCGAGCGGAGCCAGTTGCGGAGGAAGCGCGTCGCCACTGTGAGATGGACGACCTCGCCGTCCACCTGCTGGACTTCGACCCCCCTGAACCAACTGGCGAAGACATCCTCTCCCAGCTCGGCGCGCAGCCGACTCTTGACTCTCGCCCAAGCATCGCTTGGCGCGCACTGCTCTTGCTGTGCCACGGTTCTTGCTCTTTCCCATTCCTTCGTTCGCGCCGTTACGCACCGCACGCCTCATACATGAGCAGTCAAACAAGATCGACGCGGACAGTCATGACCGTCCCTATTCACTTTAACCCAAATGGCCTAGCTCTGCTGCCAGGGCAGGCCAGCCGCCTTCCATCCTGCAGCCGCGCCACGATGCCTCCCGTCGTCGAGCGGTCCCTCAAAACCGCACGCGATGTTGTGACAGGCGCGGTAACCCATTGCCGTCATCGCCTTGGCCGCAGCCATGCTCCGGCTTCCCGAGCGGCAAATGAAGAAGAGATCGTCCCCTAAACTCACGCCGAGCGCCTTTAGTTCACCGGCCAGACGTTCGGCGAAACGCGGATCGACCGCCTGGTCGGGAAAGGTCTGCCACTCGACGAGCACAGTCCGTTTACCGACCGGCCCAAGATCTGGAATTCCCACATAGGTCCACTCGGCGCGCGTTCGCACATCGACCAGTTGGGACCGAGGATCCGATTGGAGGGCCTTCCAGGCCTCCCCCACATCGACATCATCGACCGCCGTTTCGCCGTTCTGTGCGCTCAAGGAAAACGTCCTCTCCTGAAAACACGAGTACGACGCAAGAACAGGTTGGTGCCAGCTACAATCGGTCGTGGCTACTCGGCGATCAAGACCACAACCACTCACAGATTACGCATTACCGTTCCACAAGATTTCCACGCTCCTTACACCGAAGACAAGAAAAACCTGCCCGGCTGTCGCCAGGTTTAATGAACTCAATTGTGAAGGAGGGGAACGCCCCGTTCGGAAGAAGGAATATACACATGACCTATCCGCCGATCAAGCAAACTGCTGGACGCTTGCGCCACGAACGCTCTTGCGGTCGCGTTGTCAGCCGTAAGGCACAAGTCTCTGGCGTGCAAGTGTGATTCAAAGAAACATAAAGCGCGGCCGCCGCTGAGAGGCGGGCTTTGCCGCACGAAGAACCGAACGATTTTTCTTTTAGGCCGTTCGTTGACCGGGCCGGCCGCGCATCGCTTGCCCCTTTGTCATGAGCAAGCAATTGAAATGTCATTGAATCGACAATGAGTGAGAACGCCAGGGCGCAATGCCTGTGGTCGCAGAGCAACAGGCGCGGATTTTTTGTTAGGACGGCCCCATGGCGCTGACGCGCTTGGCAAGGCGCGACACCTTGCGCGACGCCAATTTGCGGTGGACGACGCCCTTCTGTGCCGCGCGCACGATGGCCGGCTCCGCCTCCTTCAAGGCCGCGGCGGCAGTCTCCTTGTTGCCCGAGGCGATCGCCTCTTCCACCTTGCGCACTGAGCTCCGGAGGCGGGTCCGCCCCTGTTTGTTGACGGCGGTCCGGCGCACCGTTTGGCGGGTAGCCTTCTTCGCCGATTTTGTGTTGGCCATGAGATTGGTCCTCGAAGCGCGGTTCGACCTTCGGTTGAGACAGCGCGGGTTAATCTTGGGATAATCTGGGTGGTCTATAACGAGCGCGCTGGAAGGCGTCAACCGAGCCGCAAGAGCGTATTGACCGGCGCAAAGGTGATTGACAGCGGGGGTATCCCGGTGGCTCTTGTCTTGCAACTTTAGCGTAGAGTTCACGGGTAAACAGCATCTGATGCGTGTCCTGGTTACCGGCGCCGCCGGCTTCATCGGCTATCACACCGCGGCGCGGCTCCTGGAACGGGGGCACGAGGTCATCGGCTTCGACAATCTCAACCCCTATTACGACGTCTCGATCAAGGAGGCGCGGCTCGCGCGCCTCGAGGCGTCCGAGCGCTTCCGCTTCCGGAAGGGCGATCTCGCCGACCGGGACTTTGTCGAGGCGACCTTCGCCGAGGAACGGCCCGAGCGGGTGATTCATCTGGCGGCGCAAGCCGGCGTTCGCCACTCCATCGACCACCCCCATGTCTATATCAGCTCGAACGTCGCGGGCTTCCTGCACATATTGGAGGGCTGCCGCCACCACGGCGTCGAACATTTGCTCTATGCCTCGACCAGCGCGGTTTATGGCGCCAACGGCAAGCTCCCCTTCTCGGTAAGCGATAATGTCGATCATCCGGTCAGCCTCTACGGGGCAACCAAGAAGGCGAATGAGCTCATGGCTCATTCCTACGCTCATCTGTTCCGCCTTCCCGTGACCGGCCTTCGGTTCTTTACCGTCTATGGCCCCTGGGGCCGGCCCGACATGTCCTTGTTCCTCTTCACCCGCAATATCCTCGCCGGCGAGCCGATCCAGGTTTTCAATCGCGGCAAGCATTCTCGTGACTTCACCTATATTGACGATGCGGTCGAAGGCGTGCTGCGCGCCCTCGACGTGATCGCAGCACCCGACCCCGAATGGCGGCCCGAGGCGCCGGAGGCCGCAACCTCCTCGGCGCCTTACCGGATTTACAATGTCGGCAATCACAGTCCTGTAGCCCTGCTCGATTACATCGCGGCGATTGAGAAGGCTCTTGGACGCAAGGCCAAGATCGAGCTTCTTCCGAAGCAGCCGGGTGACGTCGAAGCAACCTACGCCGATGTCAAAGCGCTCGAAGATGCCACGGGGTTTCAGCCCTCGACCCCTCTCGACGAAGGCATTGAACGCTTCGTCGCCTGGTACCGGGAATACTACCGGGTGTGAGGGGTTCGCTTCACACTCTCACCTGCGATCATTTGTTCCTGAATTCGGGCTTCCGCTTCTCGATAAAGGCGGCCATGCCTTCTTTCTGGTCCTCGGTCGCGAACAGCGAATAGAATTGCCCACGCTCGAACCGCATGCCTTCCGCCAGCGACGTGGCAAACCCGCGATTGATGGCCTCCTTGATCATCATCACCGCGTGCTGTGACAGATTGGCGATCTTGTCGGCGACATTCATGGCTTCGTCCTGGAGGCAATCCGCCGGCACGACCCGGCTCACCAGACCCGAGCGCTCGGCCTCTTCGGCGTACATCCGCCGCCCCGTGAGGCACAGATCCATGGCCTTGGCCTTGCCGATCGAGCGGGGCATCCGCTGCGTGCCGCCGGCGCCGGGCATGATGCCGAGGTTGATTTCAGGCTGACCGAACACCGCGTTATCGGCGGCAATGATGATGTCGCATGACATGGCAAGCTCGCAGCCGCCGCCCAGCGCGTAGCCCGCGACTGCGGCGATGACCGGCTTGCGGCAATGCCCGATCCGATCGAACGGTGCGACGAAGTCGCTGCCATAGGCCTCGACGAAGGTCTTGGCTTGCATCTCCTTGATGTCGACGCCGGCGGCAAACGCCTTTTCGCTGCCGGTGACGACGATGCAGCCGATCGAGGGGTTGGCTTCGAAAGCGTCGAGTGCGCGGTTGAGCTCGCTGATAAGCTGCGTATTGAGCGCATTCAGCGCGTGAGGCCGGTTGAGCGTAATAAGCCCGACTTTGCCCTTGTTGGTGACGGTGATGGTCTCGAAGGCCCCGTTCTTCTTCGGCGCCTCCGGTTCTGCGTCCCGGGAGGTGAGGTCATTCGCAAACATCTGAGTTCCCTAACGTTGACAGGTTGGACAATAGAAGGTTGAGCGTCCTCCCTGGACGATGCGGCGTACGGTTCCTCCGCAGCCTTTTTTGGGGCATGGCTTGCCCTCGCGATTATAAGTCTTGAACCGATGCTGGAAGCGGCCAAGCCGCCCATCAGCGTGCCGATAGTCGCGGAGCGACGAGCCGCCGGCCCTGATGGCCTCCTGAAGCACCGCCCTGATGGCGGCGACGAGCGCTTCAGTTCGTTTGGTGGGCTTGCCCGATTTGGTGGCAAGCGTGCCCGCGAGCGTCTTAGGCGAAATGCCGGCGCGGTGGAGCGCTTCGCAGGCATAGATGTTGCCGAGCCCCGCGATCAGCTTCTGGTCTATCAGCGCCGCCTTGATCGAGGTGGTCTTGCCCTTAAGACGTTGGGCGAGCCATTCGGGGGTTAGCCCCGAGCCTAACGGTTCGATGCCGAGGCCCTTGAACAGCTTGTGACCTTCGATCCTCTCGGATCGGATGAGATCCATGAGCCCGAAGCGCCGCGTGTCGGAGTAGCGGACAGCGGTGCCGTCGCCGAGATGAAACACAATATGCTCGTGTTTCGGCGCGTTCGCTTGGGCTCGCGCGCCGCCCGCTCTCACCCCATTGGCGCGGTCGATGCGGAAGCGTCCGGTCATGCCGAGATGCATGACCAGCACCTCGCCGTCGTCGAGCCTGGCGAGCAGATATTTGGCCCGCCGGTCAAGCGCCTCGATGCTTCGCCCGGTGAGCCGCCGGGCAAAGTTTTTGGGCAGCGGAAAGCGCAGATCGGGGCGGCGCTGCTCGACCCGCGCAAAGGCTTTGCCGACCAGGATGGGCTCCAATCCCCGGCGCACGGTCTCGACCTCTGGCAGTTCCGGCATGACGCCTTAGGCTCCGCTATCGCAGTGCATAATAAGCAAGTTGCGCTGCAACAATAGCTTGAACTTGGGGCTTGCGCTATTGTCCGCGTCGATGGCCGAAGACCTCAAAAGCCCCGATTCCGCACAGCCGAAGACGAGCTTCGGGCGGGCCCGCGTGTCCCAAGACGCCAAGCAAGGCCTGGTCAACGAGGTCTTTGCCAAGGTCGCGCCACGCTACGACCTGATGAACGATCTGATGTCGGGCGGCCTCCACCGGCTGTGGAAAGACGATCTCGTCTCCTGGCTGGCGCCGCCGAAAAGCGCCGTTCCTTACACTCTGCTCGATGTCGCCGGCGGCACGGGCGATGTGGCTTTGCGCGCGCTTCAGGCGTCCGGAACGGGCGCCGCGGCCGTCATTTGCGACATCAGCGCCGAGATGATCGAGGCCGGCCGGGCAAGGAAGCCCGATGCCCGGCTCAACTTCGTGCGCGGCAATGCCGAGGCCTTGCCCTTCGCCAAAGAGAGCTTCGATGCCTACACGATCGCTTTCGGCATGCGGAATCTCACCCATCTCGAGCGGGGGCTTGCCGAGGCCTTCCGGGTGCTGAAACCCGGCGGGCGCTTTCTCTGCCTTGAATTTTCCGCCGTCGAGGTGCCGCTCCTCGACAGGCTCTATGATACTTATTCCTTCAATGTCATTCCGGCGCTCGGCGGGCTGGTCGCCGGCGACAGCGACTCTTACCGTTATCTTGTCGAAAGCATCCGCCGCTTTCCCGATCAGGAAAACTTCACGCAATTGATCCAGACTGCCGGTTTTGAGCGAGTACGTTATCGTAACCTGAGCGGCGGAATTGCCGCGATCCATTCTGCGTGGCGGCTGTGATGAGGCCAAGCCCATGAGCGCAATCGGCAATATGGCGCGCTTGACGAAAGCAGGTGCCGTACTTGCCTGGTCGGGGGCACGCGTTCTGCCAGATCAGGCCAACTTGCCCGGGCCGCTCGCGGTGTTTGCGCGCGTCACGGCACCGCTGCGCAAAAACGGGACGGCGGAGCCTCGGAATGAAGCCAAGCTGTCGGAGGCGCTGACCTCTCTCGGTCCTTCTTACATCAAGCTCGGCCAATTCCTTGCCACCCGCGACGACATCATCGGCCGTGAGCTCGCCCGCGATCTCTCCACGCTTCAAGACCGCCTGCCGCCTTTCTCGCAAGCCGAGGCGAGGGCCGCCGTGGAAGAGGCGCTCGGGGCCCCGATTGACCGGCTCTATGCCGAATTCGGGCCGCCGGTTGCCGCCGCCTCGATCGCTCAAGTGCATAAGGCGAAGGTGCGCTTGCCCGATGGCGAGATGAGACCGGTCGCCGTCAAGGTGCTCAGGCCCGGCATCGAGCAGCGCTTCCAGAAGGATCTCGACAGCTATGTGTTCGCCGCCCGCATGATCGAGCGCTTCCATCCGCCGTCGCGGCGGTTGCGCCCGATTGCCGTGGTCGACACCTTGGCCAAGTCCGTCGCCATCGAGATGGACCTCCGCATGGAGGCCGCGGCCATCTCGGAAATGGCCGAGAACACCAAGAACGATGAGGGTTTTCGGCTACCGGCCGTCGATTGGGCGCGAAGTGCCAGGCGCGTGCTCACCCTTGAATGGATCGACGGCACGCCGATTGCCGATCACGAAGCGCTAGCTGCCGCCGGGCATGATTTGAAGCCGCTCGGCGCGCGGCTGATGCAGGCTTTCTTGCGCCATGCTCTGCGCGACGGCTTCTTCCATGCCGACATGCATCCGGGCAATCTGTTCATCGACGCCGAAGGACGGATCGTTGCGGTCGATTTCGGCATCATGGGCCGGCTCGGGATGAAGGAACGCCGGTTTCTCGCCGAAATCCTGTATGGCTTTTTGACCCGCAACTATACCCGCGTGGCTGAGGTCCATTTCGAGGCGGGCTACGTGCCGCGAAAACATGCGGTCGCGCAGTTTGCCCAAGCCTTGCGCGCGATCGGCGAGCCGATCATGGACCGGCCGGCCAGCGAGATCTCAATGGCCCAGCTACTCGGCCAGTTGTTCCAATATACCGAAGTGTTCGACATGCGGACGCGGCCCGAACTCCTGCTCTTACAAAAGACCATGGTGGTGGTCGAAGGGGTGGGGCGCAGCCTCGACCCCGAGCTCAATATGTGGACGGTGTCGGAGCCGGTGGTGAAGGAGTGGATGGAGAAGGAGTTGGGCGCAGGCGCCCAGATCGAAGCGGCGGCGCAAGGCGCCGCGGAGGTGGGCCGTCTCGTCGGTGACTTCCCGAGGCTGCTCGGCCAGGCCGAACGGACCGCCGAGGCCTTTTCGGCGATGGCCGAGGAGGGTTTGCGGCTCGACGATCATACCGTCGAGCGGCTGGCCGAGGCGCAAGCCCGTGAGAACCGGGCAAGCCGCATCGGCATCTGGATCGGGGCGCTCGCTCTTGCCGCGCTCGCGCTCGCATTGCTCTTTTGAAGACCGGCCGTTAACCCCAAATCATGGTCGAGCCCCATGCAATTTTGAATTTGGTCTGGCGGGGACCGTAATTGCCCGGCATAAACTTGGGCCGAGATAATGGTGATATGAACGGCAAGCGCATCCTCTTGATCGTCGGCGGCGGAATCGCCGCTTATAAGTGCCTCGATCTGGTGCGCCGCTTGAAAGAGCGGGGCGCGTCGGTGCGCGCCATCCTCACGCGCGGCGGCGCGGAATTCGTCACGCCGCTTTCGCTCGCCACCCTCACCGAAGAGAAGACCTATACCGAGCTGTTCGACCTCAAGGACGAGGCCGAAATCGGCCATATCCGCCTCTCGCGCGAGGCCGATCTCATCGTCGTCGCGCCCGCGACCGCGGACCTTCTCGCCAAGATGGCGCATGGGCTGGCCGACGACCTTGCCTCGGCGGTTCTGCTTGCGACCGACAAGAACGTTTTGGCCGCGCCAGCCATGAATGTGCGGATGTGGCAGAACCCGGCAACGAAGCGGAATCTCGCCACGCTTCGCAGCGACGGCATTCTGTTTGTTGGACCCGACCAGGGCGAAATGGCGTGCGGCGAATATGGACCTGGCCGCATGGCCGAGCCGCAAGCAATCCTCTCGGCAATAGAAGAGGCTTTGACCGTCGAAGGGGCGGACAAGCGGGCAGGCGCCACGCCTTTGCGATCGCTTCTCGGCCGCCACGTGCTGATCACCTCCGGCCCGACCCATGAGCCGATCGATCCCGTGCGCTACATCGCCAACCGGTCCTCAGGCAAGCAGGGCCATGCCTTGGCGCGCGCCGCCGCGACCCTCGGCGCCGAAGTGACGCTGGTGACCGGGCCGGTCGCGCTTCCCGATCCTCAAGGCGTGCGGGTGGTCAAGGTGGAGACCGCTGATGAGATGCTGGCTGCGGCGCTCGATAGCCTTCCCGCCGACATTGCCATTTGCGCCGCTGCGGTCGCCGATTGGCGCGCGGCCGGCGAGGCGCCGGAAAAACTGAAGAAGGAGGGCGGTGAGACGTCGCTCAGGCTCGCCGAGACCCCGGACATTCTCACGAACGTTGCGAGACCAGGGCCGAACCGCCCGCGTCTCGTCATCGGCTTTGCCGCCGAGACCGAAAATCTCATCGCTAATGCCGGCGAGAAGCGCCGTGCCAAGGGTGCCGATTGGATCGTCGCCAACGATGTGTCGCCGGGCTCTGGCGTCATGGGCGGCGACCAAACCCAAATTCATCTCCTCACGGCGTCGGGCGTCGAGGATTGGCCGCCGCTCAGTAAGGAGGAGACGGCAAGGCGCCTGCTTGCCCGGGCCGCGGCGACGCTTACCGCCAGGCGCCCGGCGGCGGAATGAGCCCGACTGTTCGCGCCAAACGGCTCCCGCATGGCGAGGGGCTGCCGCTCCCGTCCTATCAATCGAAGTCCGCCGCAGGCCTCGATGTCGTGGCAGGTGTCGCCGCAGACGCCCCGGTCGAGCTTCTCCCCGGCGCGCGTGCGCTTATCCCTACGGGCTTTGCGCTCGAATTGCCGCACGGCTACGAGGCACAGGTGCGGCCGCGCTCTGGCTTAGCGCTGAAATACGGTGTCACGCTTCTCAACACCCCCGGCACGATCGACTCCGACTATCGCGGCGAGCTCATGATCATTCTTATCAATCACGGGGCGGAACCGTTCACGGTCCGCCGGGGCGACAGAATCGCGCAGCTCGTGATTGCACCGGTCGCTCAGGTCGAAATCTCCGCCGCAGATGAGCTCGAAACCACCGCGCGCGGAGAGGGCGGTTTCGGCTCAACCGGCTGACGGCCTCCAACCGATGGCGTAAACTTGGGCCATGCTCACCCCTGACGAAATCGAGCGTTACAAGCGCCAATTGGTGCTGAAAGAAATCGGCGGCGAAGGCCAGCAACGATTGAAGGCGTCGCGTGTGCTGGTGATCGGCGCCGGCGGCCTCGGCTCGCCGATCATCCTCTACCTCGCCGCGGCAGGCGTGGGCGAGATCGGGGTGATCGACGACGACCGCGTCAGCCTCGACAATCTCCAGCGCCAGGTCGTGCACGACACCGGACATGTCGGCTGGCCGAAGACCGAGAGTGCGGCCGCCGCGATTAAGCGCCTCAACCCGCATGTGGCAATACGGCTCTACTCAGACCGGCTCGTGCCCGAGAATGCGCTTGAGATTGTCAGTGCCTACGACATCGTCGCCGACGGGTCGGACAATTTCGCCACACGCTATCTCGTCAACGATGCGTGCTATTTTGCCAAGCGGCCTTTAGTGTTCGCAGCGCTCGGGCCCTTCGATGGGCATCTGACCACCTTCCGCGCCTTCGAGACCGACGGAAACGGCACGCCGCGTCCCTCTTATCGCTGTCTGTTTCCCGAGCCGCCCCCTGACGGCACGATTGCGCCCTGCTCGGAGGCCGGGATTCTCGGCCCCGTTGCCGGGGTGATCGGCTCCCTTGCCGCGGTCGAAGTGGTCAAGGAACTGCTTCAGATCGGCGAGAGCCTGGTCGGCCGGCTGCTGCTCTACGACGCGCTCCAGGCGCGCTTCAGCATCGTGGCCTATGGCTGGGACCCCGATAATCCTCTCAACGGGCGCGCTCCGCGCTTTCGTGACCTCTCGCATCATCGCCGCCCCGCCACGGCGGAGGCCTGAGGATGGCGGTCGAGACCGTCACCACGACTTGCGCCATCGCCGGCGGCGGCCCTGCCGGCATGATGCTCGGCTTCCTGCTTGCCCGTGCCGGGGTCGATGTCGTGGTGATGGAGAAGCATGCGGATTTCTTTCGCGACTTCCGCGGCGACACCATCCCTCCCTCGACGCTCGAAGTCATGCACGAGCTTGGTCTGTTGGACGCGTTTCTCAAGCTGCCGCACCAAAAGGTGCGTGAGATCAGCGGGGTGATCGGCGATGAGACGATCACATTGGCCGATTTCACCCACCTTCCCACGCGTTGCGGCTTCATCGCCTTTATCCCGCAATGGGACTTTCTCAATTTCCTCGCCGAACACGGCAAACGCTATCCGGGGTTTCATTTGCGCATGCAGGCCGACGCCGACGGCCTGCTGATGGAGGGCGATAGGGTCACGGGTGTCCAAGCCAAAACTCCGGAAGGTTTGCTCGAAGTCCGGGCCTCGCTGGTTGTCGGCGCCGATGGCAGGCACTCGACGCTGCGCGCCCTGGCAGAACTCGAGGTTGAGGATTTCGGTGCGCCGATGGACGTGCTGTGGTTCCGTCTTTCCCAGCGCGCCGGCGACGGATCCGAGACGCTTGGCCGTTTCGAAGCGGGGCGCATCTTCATCATGCTCAATCGCGGAGACTATTGGCAGTGCGCCTTCGTCATCCCTAAAGGTGGCTTCGAGGCGTTACGCGCCCAAGGGATCGAAACGTTCCGCAAGGAGATCGTGGCGCTCAATCCGGCGCTTTCCGACCGCGTCGGCGAGATCGCCTCATGGGACGATGTGAAGCTGCTCACGGTCTGCGTCGACCGCCTGAAGCGCTGGTACCGGCAGGGGTTGTTGTGCATCGGCGACGCCGCTCACGCCATGTCGCCGGTCGGCGGCGTCGGCATCAATCTCGCCGTTCAGGACGCGGTGGCAGCCGCCAATATCCTCTGGGAGCCGCTCCGCGCGGGCCGCGTGACCGAGGATGTGCTTGCCAAGGTGCAGGCGCGGCGGCGCTGGCCCGTCGAGATGACGCAAGCGTTTCAGCTCTTCGTGCAAAAGCGCATCATCAGCAACGTTCTCGGCATGACCGCGCAGCCGCGGCCGCCGTTCATCTTCACGCTGCTCAATCGCTTTCCCGTGCTGCGCCGCATCCCGGCGCGGCTCATCGGCATGGGCTTCCGCCCCGAGCATGTGCGCTCGCCCGAGCTGCCTCCGGTCGGCCGAACGGAGTGTGCCTAGAACATTGCCGGGTGGACGCGATCGGGCGGCGCGTGGCCGTCGAGGAAGGTCTTGATATTGATGATGACCTTCTCGCCCATGTCGATGCGGCCCTCGAGCGTGGCCGAGCCCATATGCGGCAGGACCACGACTTTGCTGCTCTTCAGAAGCTTCGGGTTCACCGCGGGCTCGTGCTCGAACACGTCGAGCCCGGCTCCGGCAAGTTCGCTATTGTCGATCATGCGCGCAAGCGCGTTCTCGTCGATCACTTCGCCGCGTGCGGTGTTCACGATATAGGACGACGGTTTCAACAGCGCGAGCCGGCGCGCCGACAGCAGATGATAAGTCGCCGGCGTGTGCGGGCAGTTGATGGAGACGATATCCATGCGCGCGAGCATCTGATCGAGGCTGTCCCAATAGGTGGCCTCGAGCTCCTTCTCGACGTCGGGCGTGACCCGGCGCCGGTTGTGGTAGTGGATCTGAAGGCCGAAGGCCTTGGCGCGCCTGGCCACGGCCTGGCCGATCCGGCCCATGCCGACGATACCGAGCCGCTTGCCGTAAATGCGGTGACCGAGCATCCAGGTTGGCGACCAGCCGTGCCAGCCATTGGCGCCGCTCTTGAGCAGTGCCGCACCCTCGGTCAACCGCCGCGGCACCGCGAGGATCAAGGCCATGGTCATGTCGGCCGTGTCCTCGGTCAGCACGCCGGGCGTGTTGGTGACCAGGATCGACCGGTTCCGGGCGGTTTCGAGGTCGATATTGTCCACCCCGGTGCCGAACTGGGCGATCAGCTTGAGGTCCGGTCCGGCCTGGCTCAGCAACCCGCGATCGATCCGGTCGGTGACCGTCGGCACCAGCACATTGGCGGTCTTGACGGCGTCAATCAGCTCGTCGCGCGTGAACGGCTTGTCTTCGAGATTGAGCCTGGCGTCGAACAGCTCCCGGAGTCGCGTTTCCACGACATCGGGGAGTTTGCGCGTGACGATAACAAGTGGTCGTTCAGCCATTACCGGTCCAGTTAGGATTTGAGGCGGAAGGAAACCTTCCGCGTGCGGTCGGTCGCTTCTGGCGAAGCGCGCCGCCTTCTCTTACAGAAGCCGCTTTGCCAGGAAAAGCGTCATCTTGGCCCAAAGCCACGATCCGTTCACTTTTCTGGGCCATTCAAGGCTGAGGCCCAGCCGATTCGGGGGCGGGCCGCCCAAAGGGATGGGATCGACCAAGACCACGCGGGGGTAAGACGGTGAGGCATCTGAGCTCGATCGCCATAGCGGTGGCCCTGGCGCTGACCCTTGCGGGTGGCAGAGCGCAGGCCGCGGACGGTGGCGCTCAGCAGCACGCCGCCGTCTCTCCCGGCAAGACGGCGCTCCCCCTTCCCCGCTTCGTCAGTCTGAAATCCGACAAGGTCAACGTGCGCAGAGGACCGAGCACCGATCAGGCCATCATCTGGGTGTTCTCCCGTGCCGGTCTGCCCGTCGAGATCATCGCCGAATCGGAGAATTGGCGGCGCGTCCGCGACAGCGAAGGGGCCGACGGCTGGGTGTTTCATAGCTTGCTCAGTGCCCGGCGCACCGTGCTGGTCGCGCCGTGGACGAATGGCGAAGAAAGCGTCCCCCTTTACAATTCCAAATCGACCAGTGCGCGCGCCGTGGCGGCGCTTCAATCGGGCGTGCTCGGCAACGTTCTGTCTTGCGACGGGGAGTGGTGCAATGTCTCGGTCGACGACTACACCGGCTACGTGCAGCAGGACAAGCTGTGGGGCGTCTATCGCGGCGAAGAAGTGAAGTAGCGCGATCGCGCGTCAGCGTTTGTCGACGAGGCGAACCAGCACATCGACGCGCGAAATGGTCGTGCCTTCGGGCGCTTCGGGCAGCCCCTCGATGCGGATCGACCCGGTATCAATGTCCAAGAGCTGACCGGAATGCTCGCAGAAGAAATGATAGTGATTTGACGTGTTGGTATCGAAATAGGCCTTGGCGCCTTCGACCGCGACCTCGCGCAGCAGTCCGGCGGCGGTAAACTGGTGCAGCGTGTTGTAAACGGTCGCAAGCGACACAGGCACCTTTTGCACCAGCGCCTCGTCATGCAGCGACTCGGCCGTGATGTGGCGGTCGCCACCGGCGAACAGCAAATGGGCGAGCGCGACGCGTTGGCGTGTCGGCCTCAGTCCTGCCCGGCGCAGAATTCTGGCGACCTCTCCCAACGTCAATTCGGCTGGCACCTTTTCCGGGCCCGAAGGCGACCGATGCATCTCAGTGACCCATGTCTTGCGAGACCTATACCAAATATAGGCGCAATCCCTATCGGACCGCAACGTTGCCTCCCCTGATCTGCGTCAACTTGGCTTTTGCGCCCAGGAGAGCCGCCCGAGCCCGGCGAGCGCCCATTTTGGCGCTAAAGGCCCGCTCCGCCGCCGCCGCAAACCCGGGTTCACGCGGGCTTTTGAAGGGCTTGCGTCTATGTTAGGAAGCAAACCCTGGAGAGGCCGGAGGAAGCCAAAATCGATGTCAGAGCGGCGCGATCAGTTTGATTACGATGACCTTTTGGCCTGCGCGCGCGGCGAATTGTTCGGTCCCGGTAACCCCCAGCTGCCGCTTCCGCCGATGCTCATGTTCGACCGCATCTGCGAGGTCAAGGAAGAGGGGGGCGAGCATGGCCGGGGCCGGATCGTGGCCGAGCTCGACGTGAAGCCCGATCTCTGGTTCTTCCCTTGCCATTTCAAGGGCGATCCGGTGATGCCGGGATGCCTTGGGCTCGACGCGCTGTGGCAGCTTCTCGGATTCTTTCTCGGTTGGCTCGGCGCACCGGGGAAGGGCCGCGCCTTGAGCGTAGGCGAGGTGAAATTTTCGGGCATGGTGTTGCCGGATGTGAGGAAACTCCAATACGTCGTCGAGCTGAAACGTGTCATCCGGCGCAAATTCACGCTCGGGACCGGCGATGGCTGGTTAAAGGCGGACGGCGAGACCATCTATACTGCCAAGGATTTGAGAGTCGGACTTTTCGAGGCGGACGAAGCCGCACCCGCCGGTGTCTGACGCTTTTTCGCTCATAGCGGCGCCTGCTTCCTAGGATCTTGACCCGATGAAACGTGTGGTCGTGACGGGGATGGGCATTGTGTCGTCCATCGGTAACAGCGCCCAAGAGGTGCTTGCCTCCCTGCGCGAAGCAAAGTCCGGCATCGTCAAAGCCGACACCTATGCCGAGCTCGGCTTTCGCTGCCAGGTGCATGGCGCACCCAAGATCGATTGGGAAGCCATGATCGATCGCAAGGTGCGCCGCTTCATGGGGGCGGGTGCCGCCTGGAACTACCTGGCGATGGAGCAGGCAATCCGCGATGCAGGTCTCGAAGAGGACGACATCTCAAACGACCGCACCGGCCTGATCATGGGCTCGGGTGGCCCCTCGACGCGCGCGATCGTCCAGGCCGCCGATACCACCCGCAACAGGGGACCGAAGAAGGTCGGGCCGTTCGAAGTGCCGAAGGCCATGTGCTCGACCAACTCGGCAACACTTTCCACGCCTTACCACATCAAGGGCGTGAGCTATTCGATCTCGTCGGCATGTTCGACCTCGGCCCACTGCATCGGCAACGGGGCCGAGCTTATCCAATTGGGCAAGCAGGACATCGTGTTTGCCGGGGGCGGCGAGGAGCTCGATTGGACGCTCTCCGTGCTGTTCGACGCGATGAATGCGATGTCGTCGGATTTCAATGACCGCCCTGCAGTCGCGAGCCGCGCTTATGATGCCGACCGTGACGGCTTCGTCATCGCCGGAGGCGCGGGCGTGGTGGTGCTGGAGGAGCTCGAGCACGCCAAGGCGCGCGGCGCCCGAATCTACGGCGAGCTGGTCGGCTATGGCGCGACCTCCGACGGTTACGACATGGTGCAGCCTTCAGGCGAGGGGGCGGTGCGCTGCATGCGCATGGCCATGCAGAATGTCGACCGCATCGACTACATCAATCCTCATGCCACCTCGACGCCGATCGGCGACGTCAAGGAGATCGAGGCGATCCGCGAGGTGTTTGGCGACAACTGCCCCCCGATCAGCGCGACCAAATCGCTCACCGGCCATTCACTTGGGGCCGCCGGCGCCCATGAGGCGATTTACTCGTTGCTGATGATGAACAACGGTTTTATTTGCGAATCCGCCAATATCGACACGATCGATCCGGACTGTTCCGACGTGCCCATCGTGCGCAGGCGCCAGGATAATGTCTCGATCGACAGTGTCATGTCGAACAGCTTCGGCTTCGGCGGGACCAACGCCACCCTGGTTTTTCGCCGGATGAATTGATGATGAAAAGGAGTGATGTGGGCCTGGCCCACTACCAGAGTAAGCATGATGGCAACAAAAAAAGATATCGCTGAACCTGGGCCGTTGATGGCAGGGAAGAGAGGGTTGGTGATGGGCGTCGCCAACGACCGCTCGATCGCCTGGGGTATTGCGCGGGTGCTGCACGGACAAGGCGCCGAGCTCGCCTTCTCCTATCAAGGCGGCGCTTTCGGACGCCGCGCCGTCCCGCTGGCCCAATCCATCGGCTCCCCGATCATCGAGGAGGCCGATGTCGAAGACTTGCAAAGCGTTGAGCGGGTCTTTGAGGTCATCAGAAAGAAGTGGGGCTCGCTTGACTTCGTCGTGCATGCGCTCGCGTTTTCCGACCGCAACGAGCTCAAAGGCCGCTATTGCGACACGACCCGTAAGAATTTCGAGCACACTCTTGTGATCTCGTGTTTCTCCTTTACCGAGGTGAGCAAATTGGCCGCCGAGCTGATGCCGCGAGGAGGTTCGCTGCTCACCCTGACCTATGGTGGCGCGACCCGGGTGGTGCCTTGCTATAACGTCATGGGTGTCGCCAAGGCGGCGCTCGAAACCAGCGTCCGCTATCTCGCCTCCGATTTCGGCCCGCAAGGGATCAGAGTCAACGCCTTGTCGGCCGGCCCGATGCGAACGCTGGCCGGTGCCGGTATCTCGGACGCCCGCACCCTGTTCCATTTCCAGCAGCGCTACGCGCCGATGAAACGCTCGCCGACGCTCGATGAGGTCGGCGGGGCGGCGCTCTATCTCTTGTCGGATCTGTCCGGCGCGGTCACCGGCGAAGTGCATTTCGTCGATTGCGGCTATTCGACCCTGGCCATGCCCAGTCTTCCCGCGCTCAAATCGATCGAGCAAGTGGGTGAAGAAGAGGCTCCTGACGAAAAGACGCCGCCGCGTGAGGCGGCTCAATAAAAGTTGAGGCCTTAACGATATTGACACCGGAGCGGCTTGGGATGTTACTCGCTCCCAACGCGATCCGGCCTTCCGGCCCGGTAACGCACCGCCAAAGGTTAGACAAGGAGAACGGCATGGCCCAACTCGTTGTTATGGTATGTCTCTTGGCCACGCCCGAGAAGTGCCAGGAGTTCACCGTGCCTGGAGCGTCGGCTCCTGACGTCGTGAGCTGCATCAAGCAGGGCGGCGACAAGTCCAACGATTGGCAGAAACAGAACAACCGCTATTTCGTCATCGGCTGGCGCTGTGTGATGAACAAGGACGCCCAAGACGCCCAATAAGGCGCCTAATAAAAAGGGGCGCTGAAGGCGCCCCGCTGAAACTTGAAGGGTGGCCTCACCCAGCTTCGGCTCTGGCGATCTCCTTGCCGGTCTTCTGATCGACGACCTTCATCGACAGTCTGACCTTGCCGCGGTCGTCAAAGCCAAGCAGCTTGACCCACACTTCATCGCCTTCCTTGACGATTTCGGTGACGGTCTTGGGGCGGCCTTCGGCAAGCTGCGAAATATGGACCAGCCCGTCGCGCGCGCCGAAGAAGTTCACGAAGGCGCCGAACTCCATCACTTTGACGACTTTGCCCCGGTAGATCTCGCCGACCTCAGGCTCTGCCGCGATCGCCTTGATGCGATCGACCGCGGCCTTGATCGAATCGGCCTTGGCCGAGGCGATCTTCACCGTGCCGTCGTCAGAGATGTCGATCTTGGCGCCCGACTCGGCGACGATCTCGCGGATCACCGAACCGCCCGAGCCGATCACCTCTCTGATCTTGTCGGTTGGAATGTGAATCGTCTCGATGCGCGGTGCATGCTCGCCAAGCTCGGGTCTTGCCTCGTTAAGCGCCTTGTTCATCTCGTGGAGGATATGGATGCGGCCATCGCGCGCCTGATCGAGCGCCACCTTCATGATCTCCTCGGTGATGCCGGTGATTTTGATATCCATCTGGAGCGAGGTGATGCCGTCGGAGGTGCCCGCGACCTTGAAATCCATGTCGCCGAGATGGTCCTCGTCGCCGAGGATGTCCGACAAAACGGCGAACCGCTCGCCTTCCTTGATCAAGCCCATGGCGATGCCTGCGACCGGGTGCTTGAGCGGAATGCCGGCGTCCATCATGGCGAGCGATGAGCTGCACACTGTGGCCATCGAGGATGACCCGTTCGACTCGGTGATCTCCGACACGATGCGGATCGTGTAGGGGAAGCTGTCGCGGTCAGGCAGAACGGGATGGATGGCGCGCCAGGCAAGCTTGCCGTGACCGATCTCGCGCCGGCCCGGGGACAACATGCGGCCGGTTTCGCCGACCGAATAGGGCGGGAAATTGTAGTGCAGCATGAAGGTCTCTTTATAAGTGCCTTGGAGCGCGTCGACGAATTGTTCGTCCTCGCCGGTGCCAAGCGTGGCGACCGCAAGCGCCTGTGTCTCGCCACGGGTAAACAGCGCGCTGCCATGAGTACGGGGCAGGATGCCGACTTCGCAAACGATGGGCCTGACCGTGCTGAGATCGCGACCGTCGATGCGCTTGTTACTGTCGAGGATCCCGGAACGGACGATCTCCTTCTCGGCCTCTTTGAAGGCGCTCGACACTTTGGCGGCTTCGGTTCCGTCGTCATCGGCCGGGACGAGCGCCTCGACGACCTTGTCCTTGACAGCGCCGATGCCGTCGCGACGCTCCTGCTTGGCGGCGATCGTATAGGCGTCGCGAAGGCCGCTCTCGCCAAGCTCGCGAATACGCTGCACCAGCTCGGCGTTATCCTTCGGTTTCAGGTCCCAAGGCTCCTTGGCGCTACGCTCGGCAAGCTTGACGATGGCGTCGATCACCGGCTGGAAGTGCTTCTGGCCAAACATCACGGCGCCGAGCATGATTTCCTCGGACAGCTCCTTGGCCTCGGATTCGACCATCAGCACCGCATCGGCCGTGCCGGCCACCACGAGATCCAGCGTGCTCTCGGGCATCTCGTCGATCATCGGGTTCAACACATATTGGCCCCCGATATAGCCGACGCGGGCGCCCCCAATCGGTCCGAGGAACGGAACGCCGGAAAGGGTCAGTGCAGCCGAGGCCGCCACCATGGCCACAATGTCGGGATCGTTCTCGATGTCATGGGAGAGAACGGTGGCGATCACTTGCGTCTCGTTCTTGAAGCCCGAGGCGAAGAGCGGCCGGATCGGCCGGTCGATCAGGCGCGACGTCAATGTTTCCTTCTCGGTGGGGCGGCCTTCGCGCTTGAAATAGCCGCCGGGGATCTTGCCCGCCGCAAAGGTCTTTTCCTGGTAGTTGACGGTCAGCGGGAAGAAGTCGATGCCGGGTCTTTCTTCCTTGGCGGAAACGACGGTGGCAAGAACGGTGGTCTCGCCATAGGTCGCGAGCACAGCGCCATCGGCCTGACGGGCGATGCGGCCGGTCTCAAGCGTGAGGGGGCGGTTCCCCCATTCAATTTCTACAGTCTCTTTCTTGAACATGATGATATCCCACATGCGTGAACCGGGGTTAGGCGACTTTCATGGCCCAAGGCCGAAAGCGCTGCCGGTAGTTTGTTCGAAAGCTCGATTGCGGGCTCACCCGCTTGGGCCGCGGTCACCGACGGATGCCCAACCGGTTGATGAGCTTCTGGTAACGGTCCTCGTCGGAGGCCTTGACGTAATCGAGCAACCGCCGCCGCTGGCTGACCATCTTGAGCAGCCCCCGGCGCGAATGATTGTCTTTACCGTGCGTCTTGAAATGCTCGGTGAGATTGGCAATCCGCTCGGTCAGGATCGCGACCTGGACCTCCGGGGACCCGGTGTCGCCTGACTTGGTTGCGTATTCCTGGATGAGTTCTTGCTTGCGCTCAGCGCTAATCGACATCGGGACGTCCTTTTGGTTTGGGGTTTGTCTAGGCCGGGCCGGGATGTCGTCCAGCACGGTCGGGTCAGGCACGGGGGGAATGGCCCCCGCGCGATGGCCGCACTATAGGGATTATCCGCCGCGAGACCAGCGGAATTTGTTGGCCTTTCCGGGTCACTCTTCCCGCAATCGGTGGCCTGCGCTTCGCGGCGGCAGGTTGAAGATCCGTTTGGGCCTCAGTTCGCCGCGCTCCACTTCCCCAAGCGCGACCAAGGTGCCCCGCGCCATCGCGTAGACCGCGCCCTCGACGATCGGGGCGTCCCGGCCCCGCAACAACATGGGTTGACCCCGTCTAAGCCTGTCGGCATCCGGTCCCGATACGGCAAGGGCTTGAAGATCGCAAAGCGCGGTCTCAACCGGGTCGAGAACGTCCATAAGCGCTTCGTTGAGCCCGGTCTCGGCGCGCTCTTCGAGCGCCGCAAGAGGCACGGCGCGATCCTCCGCGAAGGGTCCGACCCGGGTGCGGCGCAGCGCCTCGACGTGACCGTAGCATCCAAGCGCGCGGCCGAGATCGCGGGCCAGAGCCCGCACATAAGTGCCCTTGCCGCAGCACGCCTCGAGAACGCAAGCACCCTCGTCCGGACGGTCGACAAGTTTGATCCAGTCGATCGACACGCGCCGTGGCGCAAGTTCGAACTCTTCTTGGTCGCGCGCCAGGTCGTAAGCACGGGCGCCGTCGATCTTGAGCGCGGAGTAGCGGGGAGGCACTTGTTCGATGTCGCCGGTGAAGCCGGCGAGCTTGTCCTCGATTTCAGTGCGTGAGGGCCGGCGATCGCTCCTTGCCACCACCTTTCCCTCGGCGTCGTCGGTGTCGGTCTCGGACCCGAAGCGCACGGTGAAAAGGTACGCTTTGCTGCCGTCCACGACAAACGGGACGGTCTTGGTTGCCTCGCCAAGCGCGATCGGGAGCACGCCGGTGGCAAGCGGATCGAGCGTGCCGGCGTGCCCGGCCTTGGCCGCCTGATAGAGCCGTTTCACCCGCGACACGGCCTGCGTCGAGGTCATTCCTTGCGGCTTGTCGAAGATGAGCCAGCCATTGACTGGGAGCCCTTTGCGCCGCCGCGCCATCTTTGCCCGGTCGCTCCCGTTCTAGCCGTCAAGATCGCGGGCGACCTCGGGCCGCGCCAGCAGTTCGTCGATGCGTGCTGAGGATGCAAACGAGGTATCCACTTTGAACCTCAACTCAGGCATGAATTTCAGGTTGACGCGCTTGGCCAGCAGGCCGCGCAAATAGCGTTTGTGCTGGTTGAGATGGTCGACCGCCTCTTGCGCCTCGCTGCCGCCAAGCGTCAAGACGAAGGCCGTGGCGAGCTTGAGGTCGGGAGACATCCGCACTTCAGGCACGGTCAGCGAGTGCCGGTTCAACACGTCGTCGGCAATCTCGCCGCGGGCGAAGATTTCGGCGAGCGCGTGCCGGATCAGTTCTCCCACTTTCAGCTGGCGCTGAGAGGGCGCTTTGCTCTTGTCGCGATTGATCATGGTTTTAAGCCTCAGGCCTTCGAGCCTGCCTCGTGCCGAAATCCACGGACGCGAACGCCCTCCGAAGGGGTCCGGACAGGCTATCATACCGGAAAGTGATCAGAGCGAGCGCTGGACGTGTTCGACCTGGAAACACTCGATAACGTCGCCCTGGCGCATGTCCTGATAGCCTTCGAAGGCCATCCCGCATTCCTGACCGGCTACCACCTCGCGCACTTCGTCCTTAAAGCGCTTGAGCGTGGACAGCTTGCCCTCATGCACCACGACATTGTCGCGAATGAGCCGGACTTGAGCGCCGCGCTCGACCTTGCCCTCGGTCACGCGGCAGCCAGCCACCTTGCCCACTTTGGAGATGGCGAAGACTTCGAGGACCTCCGCATTGCCGAGGAACGTCTCGCGCACCGTCGGCGCGAGCAGACCGGACATAGCTTTCTTGATGTCGTCGACGAGGTCGTAGATCACCGCGTAGTAGCGGATCTCGACACCCTCGCGCTCGGCCACCTCGCGGGCTTGAACATTGGCCCGCACGTTGAAGCCAAGAACCACCGCGCCCGCGGTCGCCGCCAGCGATATGTCTGACTCGGTGATGCCGCCAACGCCGGCGTGAACGATGCGGGCCATGACCTCGTCGGTGCTGACTTTGGCGAGCGCCGATGTGATGGCTTCCACCGAGCCTTGCACGTCGCCTTTGACGACGAGCGGGAACTCTTTGATGTCAGCCTCTTTCAGCTGGTTCATCATCTGCTCGAGGCTGCCGCGGGCGCCTGCAACGGCAAGCCGCTTGCGCCGCTCGCGCGAGCGGTAATCGGTAATTTCGCGGGCACGGGCTTCGTTTTCCACCACGGCAAACGGATCGCCGGCCTCGGGTGCTGAGTCGAATCCGAGCACCTCGACCGGGACCGAAGGACCCGCTTCCTTCACCTGTTCGCCGACATCGTTGATGAGCGCCCGCACGCGGCCCCAGGCCTGGCCGGCGACAATGAGGTCCCCGAGCTTAAGCGTACCGCGCTGGATCAGGGCCGTGCCCACCGGCCCCCGGCCGCGCTCGAGCTTGGCCTCGACGATCACGCCTTCGGCGGGACGGTCGGGATTGGCGGTGAGTTCGAGCACTTCGGCTTGCAGCAGAACGGCCTCGAGCAACTTGTCCAGACCGGTCTTCTCTTTCGCCGAGACTTCGATCTCGAGCGTGTCGCCGCCAAGGCTTTCGACCACGATCTCATGGTTCAGCAAATCGGTGCGCACGCGCTTGGGATCGGCGCCCGGCTTGTCGATCTTATTGATGGCCACGATCAACGGAACCCCGGCGGCCTTGGCGTGATTGATCGCTTCGACCGTCTGCGGTTTCACACCGTCGTCGGCGGCCACCACGAGAATCACGAGATCGGTGACTTTGGCACCGCGGGCGCGCATCGCCGTGAAGGCTTCGTGGCCCGGCGTGTCGATGAAGGTGATTTTCTGCTCTGCCGGCGTTTCGACCTGGTAGGCGCCGATATGCTGGGTAATGCCGCCGGCTTCCTGAGAGACCACGTTAGCCGCGCGTACGGCGTCGAGCAGAGAGGTCTTGCCGTGATCGACATGGCCCATGATGGTGACCACGGGCGCCCGCGACTTAAGATCTTCGGTACGATCGTCCGCGCCGATAAAGCCTTCCTCGACATCGGCCTCGGAGACGCGCCGTACGGTATGGCCAAACTCCTCGGCAATGAGCTGAGCGGTGTCGGAATCGATCACGTCGGTGATCTTGTGCATGGCGCCGTCCTTCATCAGATATTTGATGACGTCGACGCCTCGCTCGGCCATGCGGTTGGCGAGTTCTTGAATGGTGATGACTTCCGGGATCACGACATCGCGCTGGATTTTTGCCTGTGTCTGCGGGCCGGTGGTCTGCTTTTTCTGCCGTTCTTGACGGCGCTTTAGCGAGGCAAGGCTGCGCTGACGCTGTTCCTCGTCAAGCGCGTTGGTGATCGTGAGCCGGCCCCTGACTCTGCGCTCTTCGCCGCGCCTAGGCGCCACGGCACTCTTCTTGTGGCGCAGATCCGCCGGACGGGCCGGCTCGTCGGCCTCCTGCTTGGGAAGGTGTTTGCGCGCGGGCTCCTCGCCGGCTTTGGCCGCTTTGGCCTCGGCTTCCTGCCTCTCTTCGTCTTCTTTGCGCTTGCGCTCCTCCGCTTCTTTGCGCTCTTTGGCCTGCTCTTCCTCGGTCACCTGCTCAAGGACGACGGTCTCCTTGGCCTTCTCGCGCTCTAGAGCATCGCGCTGGCGCGCGTCGGCAAGCGCTTTCTTGCGCGCGTCTTTTTCATCTTCTGAAAGCTGCGGAAGCACCACGCGGGCGCGGCCCGTCTGAGCCTCTTCTGCGGCCGGCTTTGCCTTCTCCGCGGTCTTTTTGGCAACGCGCGGTTTCGGCTCCTCCTCGGCGGGCTGGGCCGTGCCGGCTGGGCCGAGCGAGCGGCGCTTTTTCTTCTCGACCAGGACGGATTTCGAACGGCCGTGGCTGAAGCTCTGCCGCACATGGCCGGACTCCACTGTCCGGCGCACATTGAGCGTCATCTTGCGCGCGCCGCGAGCGGTCTTGCCTTCGGTCTCGTTCGTCTCACTCATTCTTCGTCCGTATCCGTTCCGTTCTGGGCTGCAAACGCGGCCCCGCCTCTCCGGTAGCGCTCTAAGCGCCGGACTGCCGAGAGGACTCTCTGAGCGGCTCCGCCCTGGATGAGCGCAGCATGTATCACATTTGTACGGCCCGTTGCCAAACTCAATTCGGCCGTGCTTAAGGCGCGAATCGCCGGAATTGCACGGCCGCCATGCGCGCTGCGGGCCTTGCCGTCGAGCTTGCGGCAGCCGTCTTCCGCCGCTTCCCGGGCGTGGATCAGAACCAACAGGCTGCCGCCGGCGACGATCTCCTCGACTTTGGCATAGCCGAAAGACGCTTGACCGGCCTTATTGGCAAGGGCCAGAGCCGACAAAGCGTCTTCAACGAGAAGGCGATCGATCTGTGTGGCGAGCCCTTCTGGGATTTTGGCCTCGCTTTTCAGCGCTCCGGCAAAAACCTTGCGCTTCACCGCTTGCGCCACGGCCTCTTGCGTCGCGGTCAGCCAGACGCCGCGGCCTGGCAATTTCTCCCGAATATCGGGGACGACAGTGCCCCCGGGGTCGAGCACGAAGCGAATCAGTTCGTCCTTGGGCCTCCGCGCGCGCGTAACAGCGCAGCGGCGGACGTTCTCGTCCGCGTGCCTTTCGGCGTTGTGTTCGTGTTCAGCCGCTGCGTTCTGCAAATATGGTCTCCCAGCGCCCTCATGAGGGGTTCGCGACGTTTGCCGTCTGTGCGGCGCCCAATTCGGTCTCTTCGGCCGTACCCTCCTCGGCCTCGGCCTCGGCCTCGTCCTCGGGCGGCGGCGGCGGCGCAAGATCGGCCTCGTCGATCCACCCGGCCTTGACCCGGGCGGCCAAGATCAAGTCCTCGATCTGGCTCCGTGTCAGCCCGAAGCCGTCGAGGACGCCGTCATGACGAACCGTTTCCTTCTCCTGGCGCTCGCTCCAGCCGGCCAGGTCATCGGTGGCGCAATCGGCGAGGTCCTCGACCGTCTTGATGTTGTTCTCGCCAAGCGTGACCAGCATCGCCGTGGTCACTCCGGGGACCTCGGCAACCTGATCGGCGACGCCGAGCTCCTTGCGCTTCGCGTCAAGCTCGGCCTCGACCCTCTCCAAATGCTCGCGCGCCCGCGTCTGAATCTCGCTTGCGGTGTTCTCGTCAAAGCCCTCGATCGAGGTGATTTCGGCCGGCTCGACAAAAGCCACCTCCTCGACCGAGCTGAATCCTTCCGAGGCGAGCAGCTGGGCGATGACTTCGTCCACGTCGAGCGCTTCCTGGAAAGTCGCCGAGCGCTCCGTGAACTCCGCCTGACGGCGCTCGGATTCCGAGGCCTCGGTCATGATGTCGATGTCCCAACCTGTAAGCTGGGACGCGAGCCGCACATTCTGGCCCTTGCGGCCGATGGCCAGCGACAATTGCTGATCGGGAACCACGACTTCGATGCGCTCGGCGTCCTCGTCCAGCACGACTTTAACGACTTCGGCCGGGGCCAGCGCGTTGACGATGAAAGTTGCCGCATCGGGCGACCATTGAATGATGTCGATCTTCTCGCCCTGAAGCTCGTTCACCACGGCCTGCACGCGGCTGCCTCGCATGCCGACGCACGCGCCGACCGGGTCGATCGACGCATCGCGCGAAATGACGGCGATCTTGGCCCGGCTGCCCGGATCGCGCGCCACCGATTTGATGGTGACGATGCCCTCATAGACCTCGGGCACTTCCTGCGCGAACAGCTTGGCCATGAACTCGGGGTGAGTGCGCGACAGGAAGATCTGCGGGCCTCGCTGCTCGCGGCGCACGTCATAGACATAAGCGCGGATGCGATCGCCATAGCGGAAGTTTTCGCGCGGCAATGTCTCGTCGCGGCGCACGATGGCTTCGGCCCGGCCGAGATCGACAATCACGTTGCCGTATTCGACGCGCTTGACGATGCCGTTGACGATTTCTCCGACCCGGTCCTTGTATTCGTCGTATTGCCGGTCGCGCTCGGCTTCGCGCACCTTTTGCACGATGACCTGCTTGGCGTTTTGCGCCGCGACCCGGCCGAAATCGAGCGGAGGCAGGGGTTCGGCAATGAAATCGCCGATCTGCGCCTCGGGATTGCGGGTCCGCGCCTCGTTGAGCGAAATTTGCGCCGCCTCGAGCGTGACGTCCTCGACCACCTCGAGCAGCCGCGCGAGACTGATCTCGCCGGTCTTGGGGTCGACCTCGGCCTTGATCTCGTTCTCGCTGCCATAGCGGGATTTCGCCGCCTTTTGGATCGCGTCCTCCATGGCGGTGATGACCACTTGGCGGTCGATCGCTTTCTCGCGCGCGACCGCCTCGGCGATCTGCAAAAGCTCGAGCCTGTTGGCGCTAACGCCTGCCTGAGCCATCTCTAACCTCCATCGTTATCGTTCTGGCGGAAGCACTGCACGCACCCGTGCATGCTCCAACGTCGTCTCAATGCACGGACTTCTTGCCGGAAAGGTCTGCTCTCAACCCGTCAATATCCGCGATCAGCTTTGCTTCCCCGATGAGCGTAAAGGGAAGGCCGATCACCACAGGTTCGGCCTTGCCTTCAAGCTCGATTCGAAGCCGCACTTCGTCGCGCGCGATGCCTTCGATCACGCCCCTGAAGCGCTTGCGCCCGTCGACCAATTCCTTCAGCTCGACCTTTGCTTCGTGACCCGCCCATTGCGCAAAGTCGCTCGGTCTGACCAATGGCCGGTCGATGCCCGGAGACGAGACTTCGAGATGGTACGAGCCAGGCATCGGATCGTAAGCGTCGAGAACGGGCGCCAGCGCCCGGCTGATTGTGGCGCAATCCTCTACCGTCATCTCACCGCTTGGCCGTTCGGCCATGATTTGCACCGTGCCTCCATCGCGCCCTGAGATCTTGACCCTGACCAGCCGGAACCCGAGCTCGCCAAGCACGGGCTCTGCAAGATCGGCGATCGTTCGCGCCGGCCCCGTCTCGGGAGCAAATCTTTGATCGGCATTGCCGGCAAAGCTCGACATCGGCTGCGGGCCATGATCCCCGCGCGGGGCGCGGGAAGGCGATGAACCTAACAAAAAGGAGCGGGCCGCGGCCCACCCCTGATCAAATCAATCATGAGTTCAGGCGTAATATACGAGCTTTTTCCAGGCTTTCAAGCACCCTTGCGACCGCCGCTCAGAGGCGGGTGAACGCAAGATAAACGGCTTTGCGCCCTTCGCTCGAAGATTTCCGCTCATAGCGCGTTCCCGGCCAGTCGGAAGGACGCCCCCGCCAATCGTCCGCCCGCTCTGCGGTCCAGGCGAAAGCACCGCTTTTGCGCATGAGGAGAAGCGCTTCTGCGGCATAATCGCCGCTATCGGAGGCAAATCTGAATTCGCCGCCCGAAACCAGCACCCGGGCGCATTCGCCGATCGTCTCAGGCGCGAGAAGCCGCCGCTTCTGGTGGCGCTTCTTCGGCCAGGGATCGGGGAAGAGGAGGAAAATCCGGCCGATCGAGCCGGCCGGAAGCCAGGCGAGAACCTCGCGCGCGTCACCGTCATGGACACGGATCGTCGCCAGCCCGCGGTCTTCGACGGCGCCGAGAAGGCTGCCCATGCCGTTGACGAAGGGCTCGCAGCCGATAAAGCCGATCTCGTGGTGCCGCGCGGCCTGCCATAGCAGGTGCTCGCCCGAGCCGAAGCCGATCTCGAGCCACACCTCACCGACCGGAACCGGAAACAACGCCGTCAAAGGGCTCGGCGCGTCCTTGGCAAGATCGATGCGAAGGCCGGGCAGGAGGTCCTCGATCAGGCGGGCTTTACGTGCGCTCAGAGGTTTGGCTTTGCGCCGGCCGTAAGACCTCAACGGCGCGCTTGCGCGCATGCCCGTTTTCTCACCGGTTATCATGCTTCTTCATGCCCGGACTTCGGCCGGGCATCCATCGTTTCTTTGCACATGGCCGGATAACTCGCGGGACCATGCCGCGCGATGACTGGTTCAGGGCGAATGAAGGGCTGCGGCTTAGCTGAGCTCGCCGCGGATCGGCTCGATGAGATCGAGCCGCTCCCAGGAAAAGCCGCCGTCATTGTCAGGCTGACGCCCGAAATGTCCGTAAGCGGCGGTGCGCTCGTAAATGGGACGGCTCAGCTTGAGATGCTCGCGAATGCCGCGCGGGCTCAGATCCACGACGTGCCGCAAGACCTTCGCTAAAGTTTCCTCAGGCACGCTGCCGGTCCCGTGCAGATCCACATAGAGCGAGAGCGGCTGCGAGACCCCGATCGCATAGGACAGTTGCAACGTACATTTGTCGGCGAGCCCGGCCGCCACGACATTCTTCGCCAGATAGCGCGCCGCGTAAGCGGCGGAGCGGTCGACCTTGGTCGGGTCTTTGCCGGAGAAAGCCCCGCCGCCATGCGGCGCCGCGCCTCCATAGGTATCGACGATGATCTTTCGTCCGGTCAAACCGGTATCGCCGTCGGGACCGCCGATGACAAATCGTCCGGTCGGATTGACGTAAAGCTTGGTCGAACCGTTGACCCAGCCCTCAGGCATGACCTCATGGACAAAGTCGCCCACGATCTCCTTCACTCGCTCCTGGCTGACATCCTCATCGTGCTGGGTCGAGACGACGATGGAATCGGCGCGGACCGGCTTGCCGTTTTCGTAGGCGAGCGTCACCTGGCTCTTTGCATCGGGGCCGAGTTCGGGAGTCCTGCCGCTATGCCGCGCCTTGGCCATCTCGTGCAAGATGCGATGGGCATAGAAGATCGGCGCCGGCATGAGCGGCTCGGTCTCGCGGCAAGCGAATCCGAACATGATGCCCTGATCGCCGGCTCCCTCATCTTTCTGCTTGTCCGTATTGGGATCGACGCCAAGCGCGATATCGGCGGACTGCCCATGCACGTAATATTCGAACTCGGCGAGGTCCCAGTGAAATCCTTTTTGTTCGTATCCGATGTCGCGGACCACGCGCCGGGCGGTCTGCTCGACCAGGTCCGGCGTCACGCTTTCAGGGCCGCGCACCTCGCCGGCCAAGACAATGCGGTTGGTCGTAACCAGCCCCTCGACCGCGACCCGCGATAACGGGTCGGCGGCGAGGTAAAGGTCCACGACCGCATCGGAAATGCGGTCGCACACTTTGTCGGGATGGCCTTCTGAGACCGACTCGCTGGTGAAAAGGTAGTTCGCTCGCGACACTTTGCACCCCTGCTAAGAACCGGTGTCCTCCAAAACGCGCCCGGTTCTCGCAACCACCGAGCCTGAGGTCAAGCCCGGCAAACGAGTCACTCGATCCAGAAGTTGCCTAGTTGGTGCTTAACGCCCGCACCAGGTCCACGACACTCTTTCGCACCTTCGCGTCGCCGATCTTGACGAAAGCACGGTTCAGTTCGAGACCTTCTCGGCTGTTCAGAAATTCGAGAATGAAAGTTTCAGATTCCGGCTCGGCCATGCCGCGCAACTGTTTTCCGTTGCCGAGATTAGGCGCTTCCTCGAAAAAGAACTGGACGGGAACATCGAGGATCTTGGAGATCTGAAACAGCCGGCTTGCGCCGATGCGGTTCACTCCCTTCTCGTATTTCTGTACCTGTTGGAATGTGAGTCCCATGCTTTCGCCGAGACGCTCTTGACTCATCCCGAGAAGCATGCGGCGCAGTCGCACCCGGCTTCCGACATGAGCATCTACTGGGTTAGGCTTCTTCCCTGCCATTCAATTGCTCGCGATGTTTCAATTTGAAAACGCCGCCCCTCAGGCTTGTGAAGCCTGCCCCGGTGCGACCGTACATAGGTACGCGTACTATCTCCGTCAAGCTTACTGGCGGCATGGATGGTCGCATAATCAAGGGGTTGAACGGAGGCCATGGCAGGCAAGCCAACCCATTGCCGCTAGTGCCAATACGGCGATCTCAAGAATCATTCCGAACTGAACATAAAGAGTGAGAGGGCCTGCCCTGGGCAGATCGGCGTCGACGACGCCTTGTTTGCCGAGGCCGATCTCGCCGCGAACGCGGCCGTAAGGGTCGATCACCGCAGAGATGCCGGTATTGGCTGCGCGGACAAGCGGCAAGCCGCGCTCGACCGCTCGCACCTGAGCTTGGTGAAAATGCTGATAGGGGCCTGCGCTCGATCCGAACCAAGCATCATTCGTGATGTTGAGGAGCCACTCCGGCCGCATTCCGCGCCCGGCGATTTCGTCGGGGAAGATGATCTCGTAACAGATGAGCGGCCTTGCCGCCGGCATGCCCTCGACGTCCAGCAGAAGCGAACCTGTTCCGACGCTAAAGCCGCCGCGCACACCGGTCAGCTGCATCATGCCGAGGCTCTCGAGAAAGTCTTGGAAGGGGAGATATTCCCCCAATGGGACGAGATGAATCTTGTCGTAACCGACGGCGACGTGTCCCTCATCGTCAACGACGAGCAGGCTGTTGTAGACGCGGTTTCGAACCAGCGCGCCTTGCGCGTCCCGGTCTTGGACCAGCCGCGCCGATCCGGCCAGAAGCGTCGTCCCTTCGGGCAGTATGGCGGCGATAGCGAAGAGCGCCTCGGGCACATCGGCGAGCAGGAAGGGGACAGCGGTCTCGGGCCAGATCACCACGTCGATGTTATCGAGAGCCGATGGGCCGCCGGTCTTGGTAAGACCGAGATAGTCGGCGAAGATCTCCTCGCTGTTCTCGGGGCGCCACTTGTCCGCCTGATCGATATTGGCCTGCACGATGCGCAGGCGAAGACCTGTGTCGGCGAACTCGGCCAGGCTGAGCCTTCGCTCGCCCCACCAGAAGCCGACCGCGAGCAGAACGAGAAAAAGTCCGGCGAGCGCCGTCATGCCTCGGCCGCCTGCAAGCTGCGACTTTGCCGGGGCAAAGATTGCTGCGGGTGCTGCGAACAGAAGCACGGCAAGAAGACTGAGCGCGTAGACTCCGAACAAGGCGGCAAGCTGCATCAGCGGCAAGGTCCCGAGCAGCCCATAGCCGATGAGATTCCAGGGAAACCCCGTCAGCACATGGCCGCGGGCAAACTCGGCAAGTCCGAATGCGATCGCCAGGGCGAAGACTCTGCCGGCGCCCGGCAGCCAAAACGGCATGGCGAGAGACGCGGCTGCGGCGAAGAACAGCGCCATGCCGCCGGGAAGGGCGGTCATGACGAAGGGCAGAAGCCAGCCGTGCCGCCAAGGTTCGACCAGAAAAGCCTCGGCGACCCAATACAATCCGACGAGGAAATATCCGAAGCCAAAGCAAAACCCGACGAGTGCGGCGGATTTCACCCTCAGGCTCGAGAGCTCGTGCTGTGCGTAACAACCGTCAAGCAGCCAAATCAACGCGCCGAATGTGACGAACAGAACCGGCCAGGCATGGACCGGCGCAAAGGCAAGAATGGAAGCAGCGCCAAGGCCGCAAGCGGCGGCGGCGCGCCGCATGCCTCGAAGTCCGGCGATCCAGGTCGCGGCTTGCGTCACGATGTGCGGCACTTTGCTCAGCACCAGCCGTCCTGCCTAGTCTTGGAATGGGGAGCCGAGAACGAGCACCGCGAGCACCATCAGGGGTGCTGGCTCTCTGATTTTTCGGACTGCGACTCGGCGGGCATATGAATACGAAGCGCCTTGATCCGCCGCCGATCGGCCTCGAGGACTTCGAACTCAATTCCGCTCGGGTGGCGCACGCGCTCCCCTCGCGCCGGAATGCGGCCGGCGATGGAGAAGGCAAGTCCGCCCAACGTGTCGATGTCCTCCTCCTGCTCATCGGACACGAGCGCAATTCCAAGATGCTTCTCCAGCTCCTCGATCGGCAACCGGGCATCCGCGACGAGACCGAGCCGTGGATCGGTCCGGAACAACGGTTTTTCCTCGACGTCATGCTCGTCGGCGATCTCGCCCACCACTTCTTCGATGAGGTCCTCGATGGAAACGAGACCGTCAGTGCCGCCATACTCATCCACCACGAGCGCCAGATGGAGCTGGGTCTTTTGCATCTTGAGTAGGAGATCCAGCACCGACATCGAGGCGGGCACGTATAGCAGTTCCCGGGTAATAGTGAGCGCGCCGACCGTGCGCTTGAGGTTGACCTTCTTGAGATCGAGCGCGGCTGTGTCGCCGGTCTCGGCCTGCGTCGTGATCCACGACATGAGATCGCGGATATGGATCATGCCGCGCGGGTCGTCGAGCGTCTCATGATAAACCGGCAGGCGTGAATGCTCGGCCTCGCGGAAGACATGCATCAACTCCCCGACGGTTGTCGTTTCGTCGACCGCGATGATGTCGGCGCGCGGCACCATGACGTCTTCGATGGTGAGCGAGCCGAAGCGCAAGATGCGGCGCAGCATGGTGCGCTCTTGCACGCTCAACGTATCGCTTTTGCTCCGGGCCAGCGCGCTCTCGATCAGCTCGCGCAGATCCGGCTCTTCACCGAGACCGAAGGTTTGCAGCAAGCGTTCGAACCAGGATGCCTCCTCGTCCGGCTGACGTGTTTCCTCTTGTGGCTGGCCGTTCTCGGCCGCGTTGCTCATGGCGACATCTCCGTCTGCCGGGTCTCGTCAGTTTCGGCATAAGGGTCGGCGACGCCAATGGAAGCGAGCGCGGCGCGCTCGGCCGTCTCCATGCGCTCGGCCTCATCGTCTTCGGTATGATCGAACCCGAGCAGATGCAGCATGCCGTGAATGACGAGGTGAGAGATATGGTCCGAGAGCGATTTGCCCTGCTCGTCCGCCTCTTTGCCTGCCGTCCCGTAGGCAAGCACGAGATCGCCGAGAAAACCCCGGTCCCTGACTGGGTCGGCGGGAAAGGACAGCACATTGGTCGCCTTATCTTGCCCGCGCCACAGCCGGTTCAGGTCGCGCATCTCCTCATCGCCGGTCAGAACCAGGGTGACGCGATAGGGACTGTCGGGGGTCGTTGCGCTGAGCGCGGCGCGTGCGGCGCGCTCCAGAATTGCGTCGGTGACTTGCGCGCGCGTCCAGGCCGGATCGTGGCGTACGATCTCGACCGCAAGCGCCGCGCCCGCCATGGAGGGCTGTCTGGGACTAGGGCCGCCCTCAGCCATTGCGCTCACCCTTGAGGGGAGCGGATTCATAGGCATCGACAATCTTCCCCACCAATTCGCGGCGGACAACGTCGGCGCGGGTGAAGGCGATGTGGTCGATTTCCTCGATGCCTCGCAGAAGGTCGATTGCTTCGAGCAGACCCGAAGCGTTGCCGGGCGGTAGATCGACCTGGGTCGGATCGCCGGTCACGATCATTTTGCTCTCGTCACCGAGCCGGGTCAGGAACATCTTGAGTTGGACTGGCGTGCAATTTTGCGCTTCGTCCAGGATAACGATGGCGTGGGACAGCGTGCGGCCGCGCATGAAGGCGAGCGGGGCGATCTCAATGGCGCCGGAGGCAAGCCCGCGTTCGACCCGCTCCGGTGCGAGCACGTCGTAAAGCGCGTCGTAGAGCGGCCGCAAATAAGGGTCGACCTTTTCGCGCATGTCGCCCGGAAGAAAGCCGAGCCGTTCGCCTGCCTCGACGGCCGGTCGCGATAGCACCAGCCGGTCGCATTGCCCGCTCTCAAGACAGGCGGCGGCGAAGGCAACGGCGAGATAGGTCTTGCCGGTGCCGGCGGGACCGGTGGCGAACACGAGATCGTTTTGCTGCAGCGAGGCGAGGTAGGCGCTTTGCGCCGTTGTCCGCGCCGTGATCAGGCGTTTGCGCGTGCGTATTTGCCGAGCCACCGGACGGACCGGCTCGCCCCCATCGGCCGGCTCTTCGGCGCGCGCGTGACGAATGGCGCCGACCACGTCGCCGATCCCGATTGTCTCGCCTTGCGCGAGCCGCTCGTAGAGCTGCTCGAGCACCGTCTTGGCGGTAACACAGGAGGAGCCGGTCCCGCGCAGGCTCACGGCATTGCCGTTGACCACGGCCTCGACCCCGAGGCGGTCTTCGAGCACGGCGAGGTTCGCGTCATAGTCGCCGAGAAGATCGCGCACCAGCCGCATGTCGTCGAAATAGACGACGAGCGGCTCGCTTGCGCCATTGATGGCCGCCGCGGTGCGCTTCGGGGCCGTTCCGCGCCCGCGCCCTGAGGATGCCTTGCGAATACTGGCCTTGTTCGTCACTCGGCCGCCTGAACTGGCCCGCGCCATTCGACTCCAGATTTCATCACACCGGTGAGACTGTTCGAACTTGTGCCCGAGATGTCAACCGCGGCGATCTTACCGATAAACGCCTCCGGCCCCTCTACATGGACCGCTTGTAGATATGGTGAACGCCCGGCGATCTGTCCCGGTTTCCGCCCCTTACCCTCGAACAGCACCGGCATCCGCCGTCCGACCATGGTTCGGTCGAAGGCGCGGCGATGCTCGTCGATCACGGTCTGCAAGGCGGAAAGACGCTCGCGCTTCACCGCCTCCGGAACCTGATTGGCATGGCTTGCCGCCGGCGTGCCCGGCCGCGCGCTATATTTAAAAGTGAAAGCTTGGGCAAAGCGCGCCCGCTCGGCTAGCGCCATCGTTTCCTCGAAATCGCGGCCGGTCTCGCCAGGGAAGCCGACGATGATGTCGGTCGAAAGTGCGATATCGGGCCGCGCCTCGCGCACTTTTCCGATGACGTCTTCATAGTGCGCAACCGTATGCTTGCGGTTCATGGCCTTGAGGACGCGGTCGGATCCCGATTGAAAGGGCAAGTGCAGATAAGGCATGAGCTTCGGTTCATCGGCGAACAGCGCAATCAGATCATCGTCCATATCGAGCGGGTGACTGGTCGTATAGCGCAATCGCGCGATTGACGGTATTTGCGCGAGCCGGCGCAACAGCGCCGCCAGAGTCCAAGAGCGGCCGTCGGATTCCGTGCCGTGATAGGCATTGACGTTCTGCCCGAGCAGAGTGATTTCTCGCGCGCCCTGCCTGCCGAGCCGCTCCGCTTCGGCAACGATCTCCGACGGCGCGCGCGAATATTCGGCGCCACGGGTATAGGGCACGACGCAGAAGGTACAGAACTTGTCGCACCCCTCCTGAACGGTCAGGAAGGCTGACGGCTGGGTCGCCTTTCGCACGCGCTCTGGCAAAAGCGCGAACTTGTCCTCGGCAGGAAAATCGGTGGCGACCACGCCCTTGCCGCCGTTTGCGGCCCGAGCGACGAGGGCCGGAAGACGGTGATAGCTCTGCGGCCCCACGACGATGTCGACAACAGGGGCCCGGGCCATGATTTCCGGTCCTTCCGCCTGAGCGACGCAGCCGGCGACCGCAACGAGCGTCTCGCGTCCCTCGCGCCTGCGGCGCTCTTTGGCAAGCCGCACCCGGCCAAGCTCGGAATAGACCTTCTCCGCCGCCTTCTCCCTGATGTGACAGGTGTTGAGGATCACAAGATCGGCTTCGGCCGCATTTTCGGTCGATGCATAGCCTTCGGTTCCGAGCGCTTCGGCCATGCGCTCGGAATCGTACGCATTCATCTGGCAGCCGAAAGTCTTGATATGGACCTTTTTGGTCAAGGGCTTATCAGGGGCTCGAGCGATACCCCGTTGTTGGACAGACGTGCCATCTCGTCAAGAGCCGGAAACCATGCTGCTGCGCGGTCCTTTGTAGCGTGCGGCTGGCAGCAACAGGTATAGCACCAGCAGGCCGACGGCGCATATCAGCCAGGCTTGCCACATGCCCCAGGCCAGGCCGGCAATAATGGCGAAGACGGTGAAGGCGGCCGCGGCGTAAGGCTGGGCTTGTTCGGGCAGCAATGCCATCCGCAGAATCACGGCGGCGCCGGCGATCGCCGCCAATATCGCACCGACCACGCCGAGTTCGTACAATGTCTGCAGGAAGAGATTGTGGGCGTGATGACCGGTGGCGCGCGGGTACACAAAACCCTCCGGCCACTCCGGCGGTTTCGCATTCTCCCTCGCGCCCTTGGTCGAGTCGGCCCCGATACCGAGCCAAGGGCGCTTAGCAAAGCGCTCGGCGGTGTAATCCCAAATGATGAGCCTCGCTTGCGCCGATTGGGGCAACCATTCGGCGCGATGCAGTTCCGCCTTGTAAGCGAGGTGGTCGAGTGGAATCACGAGAACGAAGCCGAGGCACCAGGTCACGGCGAGCGCGCGAATGACGGCACGCGGCCTTACCCAAGCTAGCGGCAGGATGAGCGTCGACGCGATCAGCCCGATTTGCGAGGACTCATGCTCGGAAAGGGCGATCGGCACGGCAAGAGCGAGAAAGAACAGCAGGCTGTAAAGTTTGCGCCGGGAGCTTTGCAGAGTGGAAAGCGCAAGCAGCCCAGGCCAGAGCAGAAATGCCAGGATGGCAACGCTTTGGTTGAGCTCCGACATGTTCAAGCGGGTCACGTGTCCGTCCACGATCTTCACTTGCTTCAAGCTTCCAGGCCGAAACTCCGGTATGAAATTCATCGCCGTACGGGTGAGGGCACCTTCGGTGACAAACTCTATCGTAACGAACAAAGCGGCGCAGAGCGCCCCGGCGATCAAGGCAATAGAGGCTTGACGCAGCCGTTTGGGCTCGAGGGATGCTATGGAATTGGCGCCTGCAAACACTGTGACCATTGCGGCGAGCATCAGCACCGGTTTAAGCAGCGCGTCATCCGGTTCAGCCGCCCAGATCGCGCTCAGCGCCGCGTAGAGCGCGACCGCGGCGAGCGCGATCATCGCGGGGTTTGGCGTCAGGAATTCGCGCCAACCGAGACCCCGGCGGAGTCCGGCGATGAGCAGAGCGATGCCGATAAGGAAAAGAAAGAAGGGTGCGAGGCGCGGCATGATCGCCGTGAACACGGGCGCGAGAAAGAATTCGGCCGGAATGAATGCGCCGGCGCGAAAGGACGCTTGATCGTGATCGTCGGCGTTTTGAGCCATGCGAACGTCCTTCGGGGCCATCATTTTCTCGCTTGTAGGCTAACCGGCGTAACAACACCAACGCGGCGGATCGCAGCGGCAAGGTCCGAAGAGGTGCGGCATGAGGGTTACATTCGAAGGCGGGATGGTGCGATGCGTCTCATAGCAGGGCACGTCATCAAGCTGAGCTATTGCAGCCTTACGGCAACGCTGTCGGCCGCGCCCGTCGCGTCGGTCACGGTCAATCGTATGAAGCCTGGCCCACCGGGGTCGAAAAACAAGGTCCGGCCCGATCGCTGCGATCCAAGCGGTAGGCCGTTGAGGAGCACGTTGAGAGGCGGGGTGCCGCCGGAGATCTTGATGGCCATAGGATCGAGCTTATCCCCGTCCTGTCCCGATAATTCGAGGCTGGCGCCGTCGGGTGGAAATACGATCCGCAGCTTTGGCACTATGGCTTGGCCGGCGTCCGACGCGGAGGAGAAGCGCTGAAGAGGCGGCGGCAGTTTTGCGGTGGTGGCGATCAACGCGCCTTTAGGTGCGGCAGGGAGCGGGTGCGAGCCTCCTGGCAACCTGGCAAATGCATCGAACAGGATGGGTGCGGCAGCGCTGCGGCCGGTCAGCCCTACGACCGGCGCGCCATCGGGTCTCCCGGCCCACACGCCGATCGTGCGCTTGCCGTCGAAGCCGACGGCCCAAGCGTCGCGATAGCCGTAGCTCGTGCCGGTCTTGTAGGCGATGCGCCCGCCGGCCGCGTGCTCAGGCGGGGGCGTCCCGATCAGCACATTGGCGACGGACCAGGCGGCAGACGGCTCAAGCAAGCGCCGTGGCGGCAGAGGCTCAGCGCCAAGGCGTTCGACCAGCGGCGCCACCGTTCCGAGCCGCGGGAAGCCGGTATAGAGCATGGTGAGATCGGTGAGCCTGACGCCGACGCCGCCAAGGCCGAGCGCAAGCCCCGGCGCCTCGCGGCGCGGCAGAATCAGCGACGCGCCGGCGCCGCCAAGACGCGCGGCCAGCCGGCTCGCGCCCACCGCGTCGAGCACGGCGACCGCCGGCACGTTGAGCGAGAGTTGCAGGGCGCGGCGCACCGTGACCGTGCCCTGAAAGGTCAGGTCGAAATTCTTGGGCTGATAGCCCGGATAGTGGATCGGCCGGTCGTCGATCAGCGTTTCCGGGTGGACCAGCCCATCCTCGAAGCCGAGTCCGTAAATAAACGGCTTGAGCGTCGAACCCGGCGAGCGCACGGCTTGTGTCAGATCGACTTGGCCCGCGCGGCGCTCGTCGAAATAATCCGGTGAAGCGACACGCGCCAAGACTTCGCCGGTGGCATTGTCGATGACAACCATCGCGACCGACAGATCGGCGCCCAAGCCGTGCGCCCGCTCGCGTGCCAGGCGCTCCAAGGTCTTCTGCAATCGCCCGTCGATGGTGAGGCGCAACATGCGCTCCTCCGGGGCTTGGCTGAGCGCCTGGTCTGCGGCATGAGGCGCTAAGAGCGGCATTGGCATGCGCGCACTCGGCACAGGCTCCTTCTTGGCTTGGGCGATCTCGGCGTCGCTAAACAGGCCTTGGCCGGCGATCCGGTCGAGCACGCGGTTTCGCGCCTGCTTCGCCGTTTCGGGAAAGCGGTCCGGGCGGCGGGCCTCCGGCGCCTGCGGCAAAGCCACGAGCAGCGCCGTCTGGCCAAGCGTGAGCCGGCGCGGTTCCTTACCGAAATAGGCAAGGGAGGCCGCCCGCACGCCTTCGAGATTGCCGCCATAAGGCGCAAGCGTCAGATAAAGGCCAAGGATCTCGTCTTTACTCAGTGCGCGCTCGAGCTGAACCGCGCGCACCGCCTGCCTCAGCTTGGCGCCAAGCGAGCGCCGCTGCCGCGGTTCGAGCAGGCGCGCGACCTGCATGGTGAGGGTCGAGCCGCCTGAAACGATGTGGCCATGGGCAATGAACTGGAACGCGGCGCGCCCCATGGCCAGCGGATCGACGCCGCGATGGTCGAAGAAGCGCTTATCCTCGTAAGCAAACAACGCTTCCAGGTAACGCGGATCGACATCGCTGGGCGTTGCCGAAAGCCGCCAGCGGCCTTCGCTGGTCAGATAGGCTCTGAGCAGCGTGCCGTTGCGGTCGAGAACCATCCTTGAGAGTTCGAGATCCCGGCCAAGGGGCGGCGGTCCGTAAGTCTCGATCAAGCCGGCAATGGCGCCGGCCGCGGCGACAATCAGCCAGATCACGCCGATCGCGGCAAAGACCGCAACGCGTTTCCATGACGCCCGCCCGCTTGCTGCGCTGGACGCTGGTGGAGACTTTAGCGTTCCTGGCGCAGGATCGAGTCCGTCCTGGCCCGGCGCCTCCTGCAGGCCGCCGTCTTCCCAAGTCGGGACAGATGTCTTCTGCTCGCTTGTCATCGCGCCGGGGCGACCTCGACGGCACCGGTTTCGGTCCGGCCGAAGCGGTCGGGCCGATACATGTCCTCGACCACGGCCTGCGGCAGCACATAGCTGCCCGGCGACACGGCGCGCACGACATAGGCCACGCGATAGGTGGTGGGATCGTCCTTTCGGCGCTCGAAGGCCGCGGTGAAGCGGTCGTCGCGGAACTCGGTATGGACGGGCGTGCCCGCGTTTCTGATCCAGTCGAGCGTGCCGGTGTCGCCCGACGAGACCAGATGCGGATTGTCGATCTCGAAGCCGGCCGGCACGTAGTCGGTCAACGCCACGCGCGCGAATTGGGGCTGCGGCTCGGTCACGCTCAGCACGACGACGAAGCGGTCGTTCTGCTTCGCTTTGCTCACATCGGCTTCGCTCCCGTCGAGCGCATGGAAACTGCGCGTGATGCTAAAGCCGTGCGCGGCTTCCGGTTCGGGCGTGGTGGGTGCGCCGCTCACCGAGATGACAGCGTCGAGCGGCACGTCGCCGCTATTGGCCACGACCAGCGGGCCAGCAGCGAGTTGGTCTTCAGTGAAGCTGCGGTAGAGCGGGCCTTCCTCGGCGTCGTCATTGACGGTGAGCTTCACGTTCTGCTTGCCGAGAGCGCGCGCAGCGAGAACGAGCCAGGCATTTTCCTGGGTCGAGGTCAGCGTGACACTGTCACGGGCCGTCTCGATCTTGTCGGTGCCGCCGACCAAAATCACATTCGACGCCTTGCCCTCGGCCGCCAGGGTGACAAGCGC
>Ga0315534_1000050_pt1 | contig 57743 bp, 52 predicted proteins | sample SalMarSW160240MG_FD_203094 | JGI IMG/M metagenome (GOLD analysis project Ga0315534, IMG submission 203094) | Salt marsh sediment microbial communities from the Plum Island Ecosystem LTER, Massachusetts, United States - Salt Marsh Sediment SW1602-40 ... | reverse complement strand
TCCAGCGCGCTGAAACCCTTCGGTCCGAGTATCTTGTTCAGGCCGTGCTCACGCGCCCAGGCAAATCCAGCCTCAAAAAGCTCGCCCGAGACCTGGCGATCGTTCACACATTCAAACAGGTAGAAGAAGGCCGTCTTTTCCTGGTTGTGGTCGTTATAGCGGTGGTTCTCAAGCACGGCCAACCGGCCTGTAGGTTCACCGTCGCTCGAGGTTGCGAGAAAGAAAACCGCCTCGGAATGTTGAAAGAAGGGGTTACGGTGAGGATCCAGCATGCGCTGTGATTCGAATCGGAGCGGTGGCACCCACTGGGGAAACTCTTGATAGAGGCGGAATGGCAGTTCAAGGAAGCTGGCTACAAGGTGGCGATCAGCAAGGTCGATTGGAACGATTCGCATGTCCGTTACTCTCGCCCGGACTGCACGGTGCCGGATCCCGCGGGGGATGCACCCGGTTGGCTGCGCAGCCATGAGGCGAGATGCTCCGATGCCGAAAGCCCGTTTAACGTTCGCGGATATTCGAAGGTATCTTCATACACCGGGCAGATGAGTTCATCGAGGCTTTTCGCCTGCCGCTCCAGCGGAATGGTATCGTGCAGGTGCAGCGGATAGCTGTACTCCATCGGAAGGATGCGGATCTGATTCCAGGCTAACTGCTGTGTGAGCAGCGCGCTGAAGAGCGCCTGGTGCAGGAAGATCCGGTGTAGATCATCCGCGCAGTACTCCAACGTGAATTCATCGTCTTCCGTGAGCTCTTTGAAGGCGTCGAGCCAGGCCTCGAGCAAACCGAGCTTGGGGTTGATGGCGAACATGTGCGTATTGAAGTAGGGGCGGATGCGCTGGAGGTCGACGTATGACTCTACGCTGTTCAGCGATCCGTCAACCCCTAGAAAATCGTAGATTGCTTGCCAGAAGGGATCCGGGTGCTGATCAATCGGCGAGCCGATATTCTTGATGTGAACAGGACGGAGCGCAGCACGATGGCTCTGGTCAAGCTGAAACGCGACTGGTGGCTGGATGATCAGGGCCCGTGGGTTGATCCAGACTAACGTTTCGATCTCGCCCGCAAGATACCTCTCCGCGTGGGCACAGGCGCTTACCTTGGCTCCGAAGGGGATGCCATGGGGGGTGGGTTCCAGCTCCAGGCTTACCGGATGCACATCTTTCGCATCGAAATCGAAAGCTCCGGGCAGGGTTGATTCAGCATGAAAGACCCAGAGCGGTGCGCTGCTGATATCACCCCCGAACTGGCGCAGGCTTGAGAGCAGCAGCGCACCATCCGCGGCCACGTGCTCAGAGCCGATCAGTGTTACAAATCCAAGACGCTGCATTCGGCTGGCCTTCCCATGTTACATACATCTGAAGCTGCTGCCCAGGTGCCAGCCAAATCCCATCTACGTTCCGGTTGCCCCAGGCAATGGTATCTGGATGATGCCCGTTCAGGGGAGGATGTATTCATGAACTCCACTTTCATCCTGGACCCATAACGAGTAGCCCGGAACTGCCCAATCGATGATCTGCCAGAATGTACCCATGGTTTCCGGCTCCACGAGAGTGTAGTTCGTGCGCTCGAGCCGGTAGCGAATCAGCGGAGAAGCTCCGCCCATCTCACCTTCACCGTAGAAGGCGTCTGGATTCGTGTAAAGGTGCTCGCCATCCGGATCCCAGAGCAGGAATGGTAAGGTCAGGTCCCACTGTATTTCGCCGGTTTCGGTCAGCAGGCCCAGGTCGTGAACCTCACTCCCGTCAACCCGGGCCCATACCACCCGGGCGGGAGGTGGCCCACCGTAATGTGAAAGGATCACCTGGTTTCCGTCAAACGACCAGTAGGGGAAGTCTGCGGTGCTGCCGGTGCCGGATTTATCGACATCGGAGAGTTTCATTTCCTCACCCGTAGCGACCTGCACAATGTAGAAGCCGGGGGCCATGTCGAGTTCATAGCCGGTTTCGCGCGTGAAGGCGACAGCCCCGCCGGTCGGCGATATGCTCCAGGTGAACGTGACATCGTGCGCAAGCACCCGGTCGGCGCCATCAGATGTGCGCCAATGGAGTTCGTACGTCTCGGAGGTAGCGAGGATGTAGGCGATTGCGTCGCCACCTGGTGCCCACTGCGCCTCGACGACGTTATCGCTGATGAGTGTGGACACCTGGCCGGTGTTCAGATCGAGAATTGAAAGATCGCTGACCGATACGTTCCCCGGTCCGGCTCCATGATCTCCCCATTGGGCGGCCATCAAGATGCGGTTTGTCGTCGCTGTATACCCGTAAAACCCGCCGATGCTGACCGGAAGGGTGCGCTGATAGGGCAATCCATCGCCCAGGACCCAGATCTGATCACCGCCTTCGTCATAGGTCATCCACAAGGTGGTTTCGGGGGCCGGGAGGGTTGGAGTCATCGTCGGCGGGAACAGCGTGGGAGAGGCGATAGATTCAAGCGTTGCAGCCCCGGCAGTCTCCAGCTGGTCCCCCTTAGGAGCGCTGGCTCCTGGTGAGCAACCGTATAGCATAAGCAAGCCGCACAAGAGAGATAGCATGGGATGGTATCGGCGGGGCATCATGTATCTCCATAGGACGTGTGCAACGAAGATTTGGTTGCCAGATTTTAAACTTAAGGGACCTTATGAAGGCCAATCTATCATTTACTTGGAGAAGTGTAAAGTACGTATGGTTCGATATCCTAAAGATCGTAACTGCAAGTTCATCTCAGGGAAAGCGTCGCCATATAGCTTTTACCCCAAGCATAGCCGAATCCACGATATAGGAACTTGCGCCGGGAGAGATGGTGCTTTTCCAACAGCTGCAAATTTAGGGTGATCAACTCTCCACAGCCGCCGCTGAATCCTTCCCCCCAGGCGTAGCCGTAACCGAAAAATGGGAAACTCCAGCCGCGAACTCGACCGACGCGTTCCACTTGGAGCAAGGCCGGATTGCCGCAAACCAAGCCCTCCAGCGTTGAAGCCCAGGCGAAACCAAAGCCTCGCCATGCAAAACCCAGCGCCCGACTCCGACCAACTTCGATGCAGCGAAAATTTGCCCAGACGTCACCTTCCTCTCCATGAAGCTCTGCCTCGAACGCTTCGCCGAAACCGAAGTATGGGAAACGTATCGTTGATCTCCGCTTGACAGCATGCGTGTGGACATCGAAACGGATTTCACCACCCGCCTGACGCACCCGCTGGACAAGCTCCTCATACTCGAGAGCTACTCGCTCCAGCGCTGTGTCATGTGAGCTTGCTGGAAGCAGTTGTGCGTAACAAACCGGACATGTGTAAGACCAGCCGTCGAACGTGCAATCGCAGTTACTGCAGTACATCCAATACCCCTTTATCCATACTACCCGGGCGAGGCGTGGGCAGTTCATGTTCCAAGCATCGCATAGACCGCAGTAGATAGGATGACAATCTGTTGACATTCAGCGGGCAGATGCTGACTTTGGATGAGGGAATCCGCAGCCGCAATCGCATTATTTTTCGTCTCGACCGGGCTTGATGATCAGTCTGTGCAGGCGTTGGTCGAGGTTGGCGGACATGAGCGTCAGCTGAATCGTATCGATGAAACCATGCACCAGAACCACGAGCCAAAGGTTCGATCCAGAGAGCAGGTAGAGGAGACCGATCAGCAACCCGATCGTGCCGGTGCTTATGATCCCGCTCGGCCCCTGGTAGGCGTGCGCCAGGCCGAAGATGGCCGAGCTGAGCAGTAGATTAAGGATCAAAGCTGCCAGGGATGTGCCGAACAAGTCCGAGAGTGCGCTTATCAAGTAACCTCGAAAGATGAGTTCTTCCAGCATTGCCACGAGAATCCAGACTACCAGCAGCCATCGGATAAGCGCCAGCCAGCTGCCCCGTACGCCCTCGACGATGCTGACTTCATGGACGCGGCCGGTCAGGCGTTCGATCCCGGGCTCGAGGATGATCGTCGAAAAGGCAGCGATCGCCGCACCGCAGAGAAGCGCCAAACCTACCGTCCCGGGCCAGCTTCCCTGTGGCTGGAAGCCCAGCCATGCCAATCCATCCGGGTGTGACCATACTACGTAGGCGATGATGGCCAGGCTGAGAAAGATCCCGATTCCCGGCGCGCGCTTGAGCCCGCTGTAGACCAGCAGGAGGATAATCGTCAGAAGGGCGAGCAGGTTCAGCAGTTGTGGCTGCATCTCTTCTTCAAGTTCTCCGTCAAGCCCCGGCATCCGCTCCACCGGTTTCAAGCCAGGAAAGTTGTTCGCTTTTCACCCAGCCGGGTGGAAAATCCCGTGAATCGTCGGTCAGGAGAGCGATTGCCTTCCGGGTGCGAGTGCGAATCGCGATGCTTGAGTCGTTTGCTGTCCTGGACAAGCGGTCGAGGATCAAGCCCCTTGCGTCGGGTTCAAGCCGCCCGATAATGCAAAGCGATGAGATCGCCCAGCTGCGGGAGAAAACGCCCGGACCCTCAAGCAGTTCCAGGAGGACGTCCAGCAGCTTCTGGTGCAGTTCGGGGTAAACGGCCAGGTGCCCGAAGATCATGCTCAGGTGCATCCTGACCGCAGCTGGTACAGGCTGCTCCGTTCTGGCGATTAATGAGTCGCATGCTGGCTTGATCAGATCAGGCCGTGTCCGCCCAACCTTCTCGAGTGCGTCGGCGGCATGACCGCGCACGACCGGATCGCGATGATCCAGCGCATAAAGCAGTTCATCGATCAGCTCCGGGTTCTGCAGGATAAATTCAGCGGCTTCGTCTGCAAAACCGTCCGAGCGCAGGTCGCCGTCGGCAAGCCAGTCAACCAGGCTCATCACACCCGTTTCCTTCGACGCAGCAGGATTGCAAGCAGCAGGAAGGTGGCAAGCGGCCATATCCAGGCCAGTTCGCCAGGTCCTCCCGGACCTGTCAGCGGACCGGTTTTGCGAATGCGCACGAGACGATAGCCTTCGAGCACGGATTCGAGCTCATTATCGCTCATTCGGCGCGGGTTGACACCGAAGAGCGGTCCGGCGAAACCGGAGGCAACCAGAACCTTGCGGAAGTATATGATTCGCTGGGGATCATGGCTGGCGTCTTCGGCCAGGCCGCTCCAACGACCATCCGGCAGCCAGAGTTCGACTCTGGGGTCTGCCAGCAGGTTGCGGTACCAGTGCGTGCCGGGTCCAAAACCAGCCGTGCAGTAAATATCATCCCCCACTTCGGCGTAGTTCACCGGCGTATAGCGGGTCAGCCCTGTTCGATGACCGCGGTGCTTGATGATCATGATCCAACCGGCGTATTTGTTGCCGTTGCCGTACCGGGCGAGGCCGAGACGCCAGAGCAGAACCATAAAACGGTTAAAAATCTTGAAGAAATTCCGTAGGCGGGCTTCAACTGCAGGCGTGGGATCCAAGGCTACTCCTGAGTCTGCTGTCTCAAATATTCAAGGAAAATGCAGCCGTTCACCGCCAGCGCTCCACGTACGCAGCAGCAGCCCGTAGCAGCGCTTCAAGTTCCCCCCAGGGAGTTGCTTCAAGCGAGTCGACCTGCAGGCAGCGCTTGGACTTACGGTCGCCTTGAAGCAGGCCGGATGGGTCGGGCAGGAACGCACCGTGAATAAAGCCGATAATCACGTGATCACCTTCGATCGAGAGCTGGCAGATGGCGCCTTTCACCGGACCACCAATTTGTGCGTCGTGGTAGGAGAGGCCGTTCCACAGGATGCGTTCGCTGGCATGGGGAGCTGCCTTGAAAACCAGCCCGCGCAGTTCGAACAGCAGGTCCTGCAGGTACCGGGGCTGGAACTGCAGGAAGCGTTCTATTTCATGAGTCGAGAGACGTTCGCCCGGCATGGGATAGGTTCCGGCATCATTCAAGGTCTGCACTCCCTTGAGGATTTGCCCGTTTCCACATCGAGTGCAGTGCCATCATCTCCCCCAGGTGCCGTGTGAGATCCCAGAGGGCATGCCTGATCCAGTAGTAGTTGGTTTGCTTTCCCTCGAATCCGGCCGATGGCTGGGATAATTCCACGGAGGGCGTGACTTCGAGGTAATCCTGGATGGCTGTCATTACCTGATTGAAATATGAACGAAGCAGCTCAGCATTCATCTCCGGGATTGCCTTGACTTCTTCCAGGCTGTAGCCCGTCACGGCGCCCCAACCAAGCGTACCCAGTCCGCGCGGATCGTAGCTGGAACGAGCGCTCCAACCAGCTGTATACCAGATCTCGTCTTCCATGGATTGGCTCGAATATGCTGCGTCAGGAAAACATCGAAGATGCGAACCGCATGCCAGAGCGTGACCGCGATGCTGTTTGCCTGACCGTCGGGAGACCAACGCAGGCAGGCTGCAGGACAGTCATCCAGAAGCTGGTGGAGGCGGCGAGTATCGTCCTCGATTAATTCGAGCAGGCAGTCGGCTTTTGTCATTTTTATCGGACCATCTTCGTCCCTGGATTAAATCTAGCGAGGAGTGAGGGACTTTGCAAGCTGACGATTCCGATGGAAGGCGCGGCTCAACGGGAGGTCTACAAAGGGGTAAGGATCCGGAACAGCTGAAAACCCTAAACCTGCATGTTAAAAGCAGTGCGCATGGGTGTACGAAAACACGGTAGGCCGCTTTGCATGCAACTTGCGCAGGCTAGCCAACTCGCTGAAGCAGTGCGCTGACATCCGGGCGAGCGAGGAAGGATGTCCCTAGTTCCTCATCACCGGTGTGATTCGCGATATAGCGGCAGAAGTCCAGGGCCGAGTTCAGGTCCTGCGCGGCGAGCTGGTCCTTGCCCATTTTGTTGAGCAGGCTTGACCGAAGTCCATGCAGCTGCCAGGCGCTCCAGCGTGCACCGCAGGTAGTTGCCAGGTCAATACCGTGGGAGATGCTGTCGAGGGCTTCATCTGGTCGATCGAGAAGTAAAAGTGCTCTGGCGCGGTAGTATTCGAGCTGTGGTCTTAGCACTTGAAGGTGATGCGTGTCCAAATCGCGGGTGAGCACCTCCGCTAACTCCAGGACATGTTCCGGCTCGTCGCCTGCATCGGCCAGAACGATGCGCGTGAGCTCCAGGGGTAGAATCAGATAGAGCGTGCCGATGCCGTGCCGCTTGCTGCCCTGCTCATCCAGCATGATTCGCGCCTGGTCAAGCTCGCCGGCCATGGCCAGGATCTGAGCCTTGGTCTGATACACGAAGGGTGTGGTTAGCCCTGGATATTGATCGGTCAATGCGCCGCCCACCAGTTCGAGCGCTTTTTCATACCGCCCCAGATTGGCATAAGTCAGGGCTTCCAATGCTGGCAGGACAACGCCCGGGACGACAAATCCAGCCTGACGGCTCAGTTCGAGTGACGTGTGCATGGTCTCCAGGGCAAGCTTGATATCACCACGTTCGAGGTGAACCATCCCCACGTACAATCGGCTGTAGGATTTTCCCCACAGGTTGTCGATCCGCTCACTCAAGCTCCAGGCTTGATCGGAGACCCCGATCGCCTGATCGAACTCGCAGCACAGGAAGTGCAGGAAAGCCCGGCCGGAGAGGCAGTCGGTCATCATGGGTAGATTTTCGCGGTGCTGCCAGATCTCATAGGCTCGTAAAATCGCCTGGCGAGCTTTGTCAGTACTCTCTTTCGCCAGATAGGACCAGAACAGGTCGGTCAGTGTGAACCCGATTTGTTCCTCCAGATTGTTGGCTTCGGCGATGGCCAGCGATTCTTCGCCATACGTAATCGCTTCCTCGTCCTGGCCAGTGAACCGGCCAAGCAGGCATAAGTTCCAGAGCATTTTCGCTTCAGCCTGGGGGTCGTTCAGTTCACGGGCCAGCTGCAGAGCCTGCTCGGCTTCCGACTTGCCGCCGACGGGATCGAAGAGCGGTGTGGGTGTCACGCGCAGGGTGGTCTGCGCCAGGCGCGCCTGCAGCGCGAGATGTTCATCGCTGCGGGACTCGGCCAGCGAGCGGAGATCGGCGTAGGTTTGTATCGCCTGATCGTAGTTCGCTGTGAGTTCGAAGGCCCGGCCGAGCGAGAAATAGAGATGGCTGATGTCATCCAAATCCTGCGTGCCGCTGCTGGCAAGCTCGACCGCACGGGAGTAGTGGCCGATTGCTTCTCGATTGGCATTCACCCGGAAAGCTTCGTCACCGGCCAGGCGGTGGAATTGAAGCGCCTTTTTGTTCTCGTCGGCCAGCTCATAATGGCTGGCAATCACGGCTGCATTCTCTTCCAGGCGATCGGCAAAGTCCTGCTCAAGCGCCTGCGCAACCCGTAGATGGAGCTCGCATCGCTGATCTCCCAGGAGCTGATGATAGATCACTTCCTGTACCACCGATTGCCGGAAAGCATAGATTGGCTCTGGCAGCCGGGCACGCTCGCGTATCAAATCAGCACGCTGCAGGGTGAGCAAGTGGGCGGATAGATTTCCATCTTGGGGGCTGATTGCCTCCAACAACCGGGAGGAAAAGCGTCGGCCGATCACGGAGGCAGCCTGCAGAATTTGTCGATCGGCTTGCGGAAGGCGGTCGAGGCGAGCCTGGACGACTTCCTGAAGCGTCTCCGGGACCTGCACCTGTTTAATGTCGTACACAAGCTGCCACGTGCCATCGCGGCGGGCAAGAGCGCCCGATTCGATCAGGTCCTGCACCAGTTCCTCGATGAAGAATGGATTTCCTTCCGATCTTTCACGCAGGAATTGAAGCAGGGGCTGGGGTAGATCAGGGTTGTCAAGGATCTGGGTGACGAGCTCCCTGGTTTCTGACTCGGTCAGCGGATCGAGCGAGAGTTCTGTATAGCGATGCCCGAAATCGCGTTCCGCGTGAGCTTTGAGCTCCCAAATGTGTGACTCACGATCAGGGCGGAAGAGCAGGATGATCAAGAGCGGAGACCGTTCCGTGGCCAGGAAGAGCGAGCGGAGCAGCTCGAGCGAGCTTGGATCGGCCCAGTGCAGGTCGTCGAAGGCCATCACCATCGGTTGATGGTTGGCCAGTGCCTCGGCCAGGTCGCAAAATGCACTTATCATGCCGCGCTTCAAGGCGTCTGGCTCGAGGCCTTCCAGGCGATCGGCGTGGGCAGGGGGAATGGGCGCTCCAATCAGAGTCGCCAGCATGGGCCAGATTTCTCCCAAACGTTCTCCGAAGAGCGGGCTCAGCTCGCGCTCAAGCTTGAGATCGAGGATCGCCGGCGTGTCCTGCGGGTTGAGCTCAAGGAGCTCGGAGAGCAAATCGCGAATTACGCTGAAGGGTTGGTCGTAGGTATAGGAAGAGGCTCGTCCTTCGGCCCACTTTAAGGGAGTGCCGCTGGCGCTGCTGCGGATCTCGTGCAGCAGCCGGCTCTTGCCCACGCCGGGCTCCCCGATCAAGGATGCAATCGCACCTCTGCCAGCCTGCAGCTCGGTCAGCAAAGTTTCCAGCTGCTGGCGTTCCTTTTCCCTGCCGATCAAGGGTGTGCTGATGCCGGGAATGCCGCGCCCGGGCTCGGTGCGCTCGCGTAGCTTGATCAGGCGGTGAGCAATCACTTTCTCATCAAACCCTTTAAGCTGCAGTGGGCCTACGGTTTCAGTCTCGAAAAGGTGATTGATCAGGCGGCAGGTCGTGTCGCCAACCAACGTGGACCCTGGTTCGGCGCTGGACTGGAGCCGGGCTGCGAGGTTGATCGGCTGCCCCATGGCTGTGTACTCCGACAGCTCGTTCCCTCCGACCTCGCCCATCACGACCCGGCCGGTGTTGACACCGATCCTGACCTGCAGCGGCATGTCCAATTCCCCTCCATAACGCTCGATGGACCGGTGGATCTGGAGTGCAGCGAGGGCAGCCCGCTCAGGGTCATCCTCGTGAGCGGTGGGCGCCCCAAAGAAGGCCAACAAGCCATCACCCATGAGCCTGGCGACTGTGCCGCCGAACTCATCGATGACCTGGCTCATGGTCCGCAGGCAGCGGTCGAAGATTAAACGGGCGGTTTCCGCCTCGATCTGCTCGGTGAGAGCGGTTGAACCGACGACATCTGCGAACAGAATCGTCACCAGACGGTACTCGGCGCCCGTTTGATTCGGTTTGTTCTGATCCGATGACGTCATAGCAGGGTCTCAGGCCTTGGCTGGCGATCGGCAGGCTATATCGAGGGTTATGTCAAGTAACCGGTTTCACTGAAGTGATTGGCTAATAACAAAGTGTACACCCGTTTCGCCTAAATTGTCCTTAACTTGTCCAAATTATAAAGGAGAATAACGACGGAATTTGACTGACGTATGACTGGTTCACGTTCAGGTAGTTTGGTATGCCACCCAAATATTGCCTGCCGTCCCATAGCTTAGGCGTTTTTGGAGGCCATTCGACTCCCAGAAGGCCTGCTGCCTGCGCTCTGAGTGGCTGGTCAAAAAGACCAGGCAATCCACAGGCCACTCGCGCGAGAACCACTCCCGCAGTCCGAGCAGTAGATCACGCTCGAGGTCTGAGCCAAGCAGCGAGGCTCGCACCCAGAAGCGCACGCTGGCCGCATTGATCTTCCCAGCTTCGGTTTGTTTGCAGATTCCGGCTTCGATCAGTTCTGGCGCTAGCGAATTGATGTAGACGCAACCCAGGCAGCGGTCGTTTTCGGGGTTCATGACGGTATAGGTGAAGGCGATTCCTGCATCGTGCTCACGCTGGTGGCGATCGAGATCGGCCAGGTTGCCTTCGAGCGGGAAATCGTCTGCCGGCCACTCGCTCTGGCTCCAGCGGCGCAGCATCGCCCGACTCGACATCACGGCATCGTAGTCGAGCTCTACATCGGTAGTTCGCAGCGGCCGCAGTTGGAAGGCCGGTCCTTGAAGGGCGGAGGGGATGCCCCTCGAGGTGATAAATGTAATCTCGGTCATCGTCTACTCCTGGTCTCTTCCAACCAGCAGGTTCATTTTCCCTCTCGGCCTTCGGGTGGCGAGTTCTCCTAGATCATCCGAAGAGCTGATCAGGGTTGGCCATTAACGCTGTGACCAACTCATAGTAACGCCCTACATGGAGACCGTCCATTAAAGCATGGTTGACCTGCACAGAAAGAGGCATCCGCAGTTGCCCGTGATCTTTGAAGATCCGCCCCCACCCGAGGCGCGGGACCGAATCGACCGGGTGCATGTGGATCGGGTGCTGCATGGATGTGAATGAGATCCAGGGGATGGAGGTCATGAAGAGCAGGTTATCCTGGCCGGCTTCATCTTCTAGAGTGGGACGGCGGCGGACTTGTTCGATGTGCTCCGTTGCCTCGGCCGAGAATGACTGGAAGTCACTCCTGTATTCCACGGTGCAGAAGCTGAACCGCTCGTCCTCCAGGAGCACCGTGAAGGAAGGGTCAACTCGCTCATGCTCGACGACCTGCTCGCCGTGGATGCGCAATCGGAAGGGTTGCAGCTCATTGGCTGCCCGGGCCAGGGTGTAGACAACAGCTATCGTGAAAGAGGCAGATCGAGCTTTAACTGCCGCTGTAAATTCGTCGACTTCGATGTTTGCGGTTAGATTAAAGTGGGGGTAGTCGAAGTGACGGTAGATCTCGAAGGCCGCACGGTGTGGCCAGCTGGCGAGGTCGATGATGCGCATCTGTAGCCTACGCCTGCTGGCGGGCAGTGAAACACAACCCGGTCCAGGTGTCGTCGATCGAACACACCTTGAAATCCACCCAGTTCGCACCAAGCCCTGCCTGACGGACGCGGGCTTGTGTGAGATCGCTACTCACGCCCGAGGATCGTTTAGGCCAGATGATCCAGATTTTTCCCGGATTTGCCATGCTCAAGCGGTCCTTCAAATCTGTCATGAGATCTGCGTGGTTAGTGGTGAACCAGAGCGTCAGGGAGGCCTTATCAGCTGTGCGTGAGATCTTGACCTGCTCGGGGAGCAGGGCAAGCGAAGCTTCGAAGTCCTCCGGTGCGTCGATCAACGCGACGGACATGCCGCGTTTGATCCCCAGTTTCGCCGCCAGCGGACGGCCCCGGTACCCGGCGAAGACGGAAGACGGCACAATCGGATCGGCAGGTTTGCTCTGCAAACCTCGCTCAAGGTCTTCGGTTAATGTGTCGGCTGTGCTGTAACAGGCATCCGGAAGCAGCGTACGGATCGCATTCACCTGTCCCGGTTTACCATCGAGGAACACCAGCAGGCAGTGCCTGGTGGGCAGCTGGACCCGGAAGAAGAGGCCTAGGTCCCGTCCTGTGGCCGGCGCCCGGTCGAGATCGAAGATGATCGCATCGGGCGGGGAGGCGAGCATCCGGCGGCGCACATCTTCCGACATAAGGCCGGCCTCCACTTGATACCCTTTCGAACTCAGCTCCGCGGCCAGGACCGCGTTCTTCGTTCGGTCACTTGAGACAAGCTGGATTGTCGCCATATCCATCATCGCGCGATCGGCGGTCCTTGAAATCTTACACGCTGGATGCTTACATGCAAAGAGCTGCCCGTTCGGTACTCCCAGAAGGTAAAACATATATCAAACTGGAAGTAAAGCTAACTTGAGAATTAGTAAAATAATCTTCACTTTGGTGTAAATCCGATCTGCAGCAAGGAGTGACAGAAACGAGCGATCCGGGCGGAGAATCGCAGCGCTCATAGCGTCGTTTAGGAGGCATGACGGGAGGGCTGGTACTTGGTGCGATCATTGGTGCGAGCTTGGGGTTGATCCAGGGCGATCTGTTGGAGGATCTCAGCTTTGGTTTGGTGATCGGGCTTGCGATCGGAGCTGGCTTTGAAGGACGCGGGCAGTTGATGCAGTACCGCCCGGGTGCAATACGACGGGTCATCCTGATAGCCGGTCTATTCCTGGTCCTTATATTAGTTTCATTCGAGTTCATCGATGACATCTCCAATACGAACCTGAAGACCATCCTCCTTCTGGCTACCGCCGGGGCTTTCCTGCTGTTTGTGCTTGCCCTCGGGTGGTCCATCGCGGGGCTGGATGAACTGCAGCGCAGGATTCAAACCGAGGCCATCGCCATTGGATTTGATTTCTCGGCCGTGACGATGCTGACGGTAGGCTTGTTGAGCCAGGTTGGAGTGCAGCAGCCGAACTGGGTCTATGACGGGCTGCCGATGACCATTTGCTGGGGTATCGGTAAACTCTGGCTGATCTGGAAGTATCGATGAAGAATCGACTTAAGGTCCTGAGGGCCGAGCGGAATTGGTCTCAAGCGTAATTGGCAGAACGGGCTGGAGTATCGCGCCAGACGATCAACGCGCTGGAAACCGGCCGGTACGATCCGAGCCTTCCACTGGCTTTTAAGTTGGCGGATATCTTCCGCCTTCCGATAGAAGAGATCTTCGATCCCGAAAGAGACGGGCAGCCTGAAATCCGGGCGGATCAGGTGGGCTGAATCCCCTCTCGATCACTCGAGGAACTGCAGCGACTGTGCCACGCGCTCGGCAAAAGACAGGTTGGTGACGCCTGCGCTTTCCGGGGCCGAGGCCAGGACGCGAACGACTTTTTGCTCTTCATGCACGATTGCAGCCACGTACCAGAGGGTGGTTTCAAGCTGCTCCTCTTCAAGCGGCCGGGTGCGAAGCGCAGCACTCGCACCCGGATTCCCACCCAGCGTTACCCCTGCCGGAGGTCGAATCACATTGAGAATGGTCTGGCTTGATTCAAGGTCGCCCAGCATTCCATCGAGCACGCTGAGTGCTTGCGTCGGATCGACACCTTGAGGGAACCGCACCGCGATCGCCGAGTCTACCCGCAGCTCGATCTGGAACGAGCTAGCCGAATCTTCACTGGTTGATGTAATCACCAAGGACCGCCCGCTCCGCATGGCTTTCATACCCGGCGGAATCTCAGCTGAAATACCGAGGTAGATGTCCTCGACTCGTTCCCAGGGGCCAAACGCGGCTGTCTTCGTGGGTTCCGGGTTGGATTCGGATGTCGCGCTGGCATCAGGCTCCACCGAAACGACGGTGAAGGGGGTAGCCGTAATGGTCGGTCGCGGAGTGCGGGTAACGGTGGGAGTCACAGTGTACGCCGGCGGCAGCGTCGGCGCTGCATAGGTGGTTTGCAGGCTGGTTGAGGGCTGGGGTGGGTTCCCTTGTGAACCCGTGCCTGCTGCGCCAATCGCATTACAACCACTCAGCATCAACAGCACAAGGGTTGAAATAATGAATCTCAAGCGCATGTGGCGAGTATGCCGGAAACCCGGCATGTGGTCAAGTAGGCCGCAGGTTCTCGGGACTGAGGTGTTTTTGGTGGGCATGATCTCCAGCCCGGAAAGATCGCAGCGTTCAATCCCTTCCCTCCCAATCACACTTGATCGAAAGGAACAAATCGGCTGCAAAGGTCGACTTGAGATCCGGCAGTCCGGGTGGTAAGAAGCTGCCAGTGGAGCATCCCGGGGATGAATCGACCAAGGGGAAGAATCAAATCTTACGGCGTTGGCGTGAGCGGTGACGGCATGCCCTCAACCGAGATGTCGTCGATATAGACCGGGGATAGGTTCCCAAGCGCGTCCTTGAACTGCGCCTGGACGTAAAAGCCGGTCCAATTGGTTGCAATCGGTATCTCAAATGAGATCGAGGGCAGGTACGGCTGCCAGGGCACTTGTTCGAAGGCCTGTGACGAACGCGGTGTGCCTCCAGCGGATACGCGCATCCCGGTCACTTCCCCGTACGGACTCTCGGCAAGCAGTGCGACCCGAATCATGGTCGACTCGCCGGCGATCCCGCCCACGCAGCACTTCCCGTTTTCGATCTCCAGGATGCCGCGCAGTGGCAGGTAAGGTGTCGGGCTGCCGGGAACTTGAAGCGTCGGTGGAAGAGCTGGACCGCGCGTAGCGAGGTAGCGAATCAGCCCCTGCTGTGCTTCCAGATCCGCCGCGAGCTGGCTGACTTGAGTCGCCAGAACGGCAAGATTTGTCGCCTGAGCAATGACCTCTCGTTCGAGATCCGGGTTACTCCCCTTCGTTTGTTCAGGTTGTATCGGTGCTGCATTTGGGGAGGAGCTGGGAAGTGAAAACGTCATGATACATGCACTCGAGCTGAGCAGAATCAGGAAAGCGATCCCCAGAAGTTTGATCGGGTTCCACAGTTTCGTTCTCGTTCGATCACTCATCGTAGGCCTCAGGGTAATCGCTTGCCTAGATTGTCCTATCCTACTGGCATCCCCCCAGGTCAAAGACCTGGATCTGATCCGATTCAGCATCGGCGACCCACAGGCGGCAGGTGGCATCGAACGCCAAACCGCTCGGCCGGCTTAGGCCCGGGCTGACAATGCCCCGCAGGAAGATCCCCTGCTCGTCAAAGCAGAGCACTCGTGCTCCTTCTGGGTCGCTGGTACAGACCTGGCCATCGCGTGAAACGGCCACATAAGGCTTGTTCTCGACGGACTGCCCAAACCAGGCTTCCACCGGCCACTCCAGATCGAATTGGAAGATCCCGGGTGTGGACTCACGGAAAACCTGGATGCGCTGGTTCCAGGTGTCGACGACATAAATCCGGTCATCTGGCCCGATGGCGATTCCGACCGGCTCATCCAGCCGGCCGGGCTCGATGCCACCGCCGCCGAGTTCAGCCAAAGGCGTGCCCTGAGCGTCGAACACCAGCACGCGTTTATTGCCAGTGTCGACGACGTAGATTCGGCCTTCGCTGTCCACGGCAACGGACCGCGGGCCGTACAACGCCAGCTCGCCGCCCTCCGTCCCGAAAGTGCCGAAGCTGTTGATGAAGGTGCCCTGGTTGTCGAAGCGCTGGATGCGGTGGTTCCATGTGTCAGCGACGTAAACCTCGTTCTGCCCGGCGGCCACCCCCCACGGCTGGTTGAATGTCCCTCCCGGTGCCGGTCCCAAACCGGCATCGGCATATTCGCCCCAGGCGCGTAGCAACTCCCCGGTCGATGAGAACAGCTGAACGCGGTGATTATTCGAATCGGCCACCAGCAGGTTGCCTTCGGTCGTGAAGGCGATTTGGCGCGGTGCCTGGAGCTCACCGGGAGCGGTGCCGGATCCGCCAAATACCAGCTGTGGTGACAGGCTGAATGTGCTGTTGCCGTAGGTGTCGACGAACGCTGTCTCGTCCCCCAATGTGCTGGAGTAGGTGGCGCCGGGGTACCCGGCGGCCAGGTCCTCACGGATGTACACCTTCATATGCTCTGCGGGCGCCCATCCGCTTGGCGAGAGGTCGCGCCCCTTCAGCTGAGCGTAAGGCTGATAGTCGCGGTTAAACCACAACTCCCACAGCGCCCGGCGCATCGCCGGGTCGGCGAGCGCGGCACGAATGCGGTCCCAGGTCAGACCGTTATAGTCTTCAATCGGCCACCACATACGCTCGTAGACGACCGAGCGGTAGCCTTCCCCGAGGAAAGCCTCGACCCGGGCGTAGTTGCTTTCACCGGCGACGACGATCGGGTAGCGCAGCAGTTCGCGGCTGGGGGATTCGCCAAAATTCAGCGCTTTGCTGTAGTCCCGCAAATACCACCAGTACGGGTAGGCGGCGAAGTTATCGTACGCCACGGGAAGATCGAGCCCACCCGTAATGTTGTAGGAAAGTCTTTCGATCTCCTTCAGTGCGATCTTAGGACCAGGGCCGGCGTGTGCATAAACCAGGAACTCCTGCGCAGAATTGGCATTGCTGAAGGCTGCTCGAAGGGCTGTGCGGGCGGTCTGGATGGAAATCATAGCCAGCAAGACCAGTGAAGCCAGGCGAATGATGCGCCGCCAGGACTCCTGCTGGGACAACCTCCAGGCGAACCAACCGGCCGTGGCTGCAATGACCGCCGGAGTGAGCGCACCGGCGAAACGGCGCGACGCATCGAGCGGAATGCCTGAAACCTGGCCCCAGCCCATCAAGCTGCTGAGCGCGCCCGCCAGACCGTCGGATGCGAGAATCATGAGCACGACGATGGCGGCCGATTTCCAGCTCCACAGGTCACGGGCGGAGAGCTTCCCGAAGAGCTGGTTGAACGCCCAGCCGCTGAGCAGTATCAGCGGCAGCACAATATGAACTGTCAACCAGGGCATCCGCTCGCCGGCAAAAGTGAAGATAAAGAAGGCGCTGATCGCCCAGAAGAAAAGGAACGCCAGGAAGACCGGTTGCACTGATGCTTGGCCAGGTTCTACCCCCGGGCTTGATTCGGGCCGGGAGCGCCGCCAGGGTGATTTAACCAGTGCGATGACCACCGCTGCGGTTGCTCCCAGGGCGGCCAGGTACTCATAAATTGGAATCTGAACCAGGAGGTAGTAATACCAGGGCTGTGAGCCGCGTTCCACACCCTGCTGAACTAGCCAGTACCCGAGAGAACGCACCAACCCGATGTAGACCCCGCCGGGATTAGTGAAGAAGGTGGTGTAGAGCGGGAAGAAGATCATGCTGAAGATACTGGCGATGATCAGCCAGCGCCTGCGGCCCCAGGCGTAGCCAAGCCCGGCCGCGATTCCGGTCAGGATAATGACGGTGCCAACTGTGCGGCTGTAGCTGAAGGGGTCGCTGACATCGAGTGGATTCCAGCCGAGGATCTGTGCCGGGAGCGAGGCAAGCTGGGGAAGGGTCAAGGTCGTGATCACGATGATCAGGTCCAGCGTGGGAAAGCGCTCTTCCAGTGAACGGCCGTACTCACGGATCAGCGCGGAAATGAGCAGAACCGCGCCGATCAGACCGAAGGCAGCCCCGACGAAGACCAGCGACGAGGCAACCGGGATGGCTGCTTCACCAGCCTGCGAGCGGTCACGGAGGAAGCTGACCAATGCCAGGCCGAATCCACCAACCGCCAGGGCGAGGCCGATCGAGAAGAGCCGTTTCGTCTGCGGCTTTGCCCAGCTGCTTCGGAAGAGTTCCAGGCTGAGCACACCAGCGAGGAAGATCAGCAGCGGGGCGGTAAAAAGGAAATAGGTCTCCTTGGTCGCAGCATGTAGGGCAAGCAGCGCGGCCAGTGCGTAGAGCCAGCGTGAGCGGCGTGTTTCGAGATAACGGAAGATAACCCAGATGGTAAGCAGCACTTCAGCGACAACGAAGATTTCATTTCGCGCGTAACGGGAGTAGTAAAGCATGTAGGGACTGAGCAGTGCGAGCGCTGCTGCAGCCAGCGCTCCAGCCCTTCCAAGCCAGCGGCGGAAAAGCCACAGGATTCCAAGGATGGCCACCCCGGTGAGGGCGGCTGGCAGGCGAGCCGAGAAATCGTTATCCCCGAAAAGCAGATAACTCAGCGCCAGGATGTGAAATTGAAAGGGACCGTGCGAAAGCGGATCGGCACTGTAATTCCCGGTGTCAAAGAACATCCAGGCCCAGTACACGTGGTTAATTTCATCGTGGCTCATCACGCGATCGCCGAGACCGATCAGGCGTGACGCGAGGCCCAGCGCAAGGATGAGAATCAGGAGCATGATCCCCAGGTTGAACCACGCAGGTCGAGAACCACGGCTGGCTGCTGGCTGTAGATCGGTGGCCATACACTCTCCTTAAGGAGATCCTGCTGCAGGAAAAGGCAGTCTCTGGAAGGGCTTTATACCGCTTCTGCCATTCAAGGCCAAGGTTGAAATTAAGTCAATCCCAGTTCAAGTGATCGGGCGAACGCGTTTGCTTTCATCAAGAAATTTACGATATCGATCGATCTACTCCGTCAACTGCTGAAGCGAAGTGTTCGAACAAGGCCTGGTCGATTGCCGGCCACAAGTCCGGAGTGTCTATTGAGAGAGCTGAAGATACCAGACCTTCGATCTTAGAATTCGAATGCTTGTTGGATAGCAATTGGGCCAGGATATCTGCATGGTCCTCATCAAGATAACGTGTCAGCCAATACCCTCGTGCAAACTGGTAGACGACACGATCCCGATCACCGGTTTGCAGTTTGCGGTAACCCAGTGGTCTGGGATCGCGCTTCTCATCCCGCAGGGTTTCTAAAGTCTCGGATCGGACGGTCGTGTGGCCGGAGAAATGATCGACTGCCCGCGCCGCCAATCCTTCGTTGAGCCAGAGAGGTAATCTCAAAGATGAAGTCGCTGCATGGGTGAGTTCGTGGCAGGTTATCTGGCGCACTTTTTCTTCCGGGTCCTGTTCGCGGACAAAAATTCGTTCGCCAATCCGGCGGTCCGAAAGCTCCAGCTGAGACGGGGGTTTGACACCGATCGCAACCCGCCTTCCAAAGCGATTGGTCCAGCCGCCGGCCACGCTCCACATTGCCCTTATTCGAGCGAACCAGAGCGGCAGGGTCAGCGCCAGCGCAACGCGCCACGGCCATGGAGCGGCGTTGAACATGAACTGGCTCCAGGAGGTCATCACCAGCAGGTGGCAGTTATCCGGAAATTCCAAGGACCAACGTGAACGGAGCAGCTGTTCGGTCTCGTGGATCGCCTGGATAACAAGTTGAGTGCTGGCCTGGTTGCGCTCATCGTAATGCAACATGACCGTACTCACCGGTTCTTGTATCATCACACCATCCATTTCAAGCGATCACCGGGTATCACGACACGCTTTCTAAGGTACCACCGAATATAACCTGGCGGTTCAACTCGGGCGAATAACCGCCTCTCAACCACCCGTTTCTTGGTTTGATGCTTATGCCGCAGTTAGAAGGCGCATTTCCCCAACTCGGGGGATGCACGACCCCCCATCTCCGTGCAATAGTCTACTTGCATCCGAGTTGATGATGATGGTGATTATCTCCGGGTGAATGAGGCTGAATCTGTGCCTCGCTTCTCCTTCCTCGGTGCCGGGGCACACCGATGTGCCCCGGCACAGGAGAAGAGCGAGAAGCTGTTCAAAATTCGCCTGTACGGGCCGGCTTCAACTGCAAGAGCGATGAAAACAAACATGGGCTTATTCGATATCAATGGCTGGAGATCCTGCGCACTTGTTTTCTTGATCATTCACAAGCCCGAAGCTTGATGTCAGGAGCAGTCCAGATATCGTCAGCATCTTCTCAGGCAGCCCGATGAATCTCGAAGCAAACTATAGCCATCTGGGCCCCAGGCGCCTGCCGGGACAGGTACGGAATACAAGGGAAACAGAATGAACGCATTTGTATTAAGCGGGGGAGGCAGCCGTGGCGCGCTGCAGGTGCTGTTCGAAGCAGGGATCAGGCCTGACATGATCGTAGGTTCTTCCGTGGGGGCGGTCAACGGAGCGGCCCTTGCGGCACACCCAGACGAGACCGGCCTGGAGCAGTTGGAGCAGTTCTGGCTGGGCGCGGAGATGACGAAAATCTACTCCCCGAACCTGATCACGATGGCGCTCCGGATGCTGCTCAAACGTGACAGTCTGGTGTCGAGCGGTGAGTTCCATCGTTTCGTCCGTCGGCATGTGCTGCCGCAGGCGAAGAGGTTCGCCGATCTGGCTTCCGTCCAGCTGTACATAACCGCCGTCGATCTAGGGAGCGGCCAACTGCATATCTTTGGTGATGATCCGGCTGACTCGCTGGTTGACGCAATTATGGCCAGCACCTCCATTCAGCCGTTCTTCCCGCCCTGGAGCATCAACGACCGGCGTTTCACCGACGGCGGATATTTGTCCAATCTGCCGCTCCTGGCGGCCATTGAGCGCGGGGCAGATCAAATCTTCGCGCTCGACCTGACCGCGCTCGGAGGTAGGGAAGAATGTAAGCAGGGATTGATCCCGATCTTACTGCACGAAGCGGATATTATTCTGTATCATCTGGCACAGTTTGAACTCGGCCAGGCCCGCCGGACACTTAGTGTGAAACTGCATCATATCCAGATGACAGATTTTGATGGGCACCCCTTATTTGATTTCAGTCAAACGGGAGAGATGATAAAACGCGGGCGGGAGATCATGACACAATACCTGGCAGGTTATGAAGTTGCCGCCAAAGCGGCGCCAGATTCAGCAGAGCAAGCCCACTCCCGAACTATCACGCTAACCTCTCGGAAAGCAGTTGATATACTCACGAATCAGATCATGATGGAGGAATCACAGTTATGAACGCGATCGAAGTTCAGCATGTCGCAAAGGCTTTCGGGACGACGAAGGCTGTCAGCGATGTCAGTTTCGAGCTCCACGAGGGTGAGATCCTCGGACTTCTTGGCCCGAACGGAGCCGGGAAGACGACCACCATCCGCATTATCCTCGATCTCTTTAAACCTGATCGGGGCCAGGTGGCGATTCTCGGTGGGGCAATGGACCCTTCGAAGCTGAACCGGATTGGATACATGCCGGAAGAGCGTGGACTGTACCAGGATCTTCCTCTCGAGCGATGCTTGATCTATCTCGCGGGGTTGAAAGGCATGCCCGCTGCAGACGCTCAATCTCGGCTGAAGTCTCTGCTCCAACGCTTCGATCTCGCTGAACACCGTAAGCAGCCAGTGAAGGCGCTCAGCAAGGGTATGCAGCAGAAGGCACAGATTATCAGCACGATCATCCATGATCCGGACCTGATCATCATCGATGAGCCTTTTACTGCACTTGACCCACTCAACACACAGCTTGTCAAGGATGTCATGCGTGAACTACGTAGCGAGGGCAAGTCGATCCTGATGTCTACACACCAGATGCACCAGGTCGAAGAGCTCAGTGACCGCATCGTCTTGATCGATAAGGGTGTGACACTGCTCTACGGAGATCTCCAGGAAATCCGGCGCAAGTACTCCGGCGAAGAAGTTCTCGTGCGCACGCGTGAGGCACTTCCCAACCTGGCCGGCGTGACCACCGTGATGTCGCACAATGACGCCCTCAAGCTGAGTCTTGAGCCAGGTATGACCCCCGATGACCTGCTGCGAGCGCTGCTGCAAGCAGGAGCATCGGTCGAAAAATTTGAACTGGCGATACCCGAACTGGATGAGATCTTCATCCGGGTAGTCAAGGGAGACGTGCGCTGATGTCGAAAATACTGCACGTCGCGATCCATGAATACCGGACGAACGTCATCAAACGCAGCTTCCTGCTTTCGCTGCTCAGCCTGCCGCTGTTCCTGACGGTCAGCATCGGTTTAGGGCTGATTACGGAATCGTTGAATTCCAGCAAGAAACCGATCGGATTTGTCGATCAGGCCAGCGTGATCCGCTCGTTTGATACGCCCTGGGTGGATGCGGATGCTGAAGTGATCGGGATCCTGCCTTACGAGAACGAGGCTGCTGCCGATGACGCCTTGCAGGCCGGTGAAATTCAAGGCTTTTTCACAATTCCCCCCGATTACATCGAGACGGGGGATGTCCAGCTGACGATTGTCGATGAGGCATCGGAAGATGCGCGTGGGTTGTTTTACCTTCTGCTACGGTATAACGTGGCACTCAAGTTCGAGCCCGAAATGGCTGCCCGGATTGTATCCGGGACGAATATGATGGTGCAGACGCCCGATAGCGGCCGTTCCTACCCCGCGGGGGGTCCGCCGTTCTCGCTCACACTGCCGCTGATCGTCAGCGCTGGCTTTGTCTTCGTGCTGCTGATGTCATCCGGCTATGCCATGGGTGCGGTGGCCGGTGAGCGTGAAACGCGCACGATGGAAGTGCTGGTCACCTCGATCCCGCCCGGCGGGCTGCTGCGTGGCAAGCTGATTGGCATTCTCGGAATCAGTCTCACCCTGCTGACCTGCTGGACCCTGATCGGAGTTATCGCGGTGTTCCTCGGCGGCAGGGTGTTCGACCTTGCCTGGCTTCAGCAGGCGAGCATCGATTGGAGATCGCTGAGCGCGGTGGTGATGATCGCATTGCCAAATTACATCTCCGCGCTGGCGTTGATGATCATGGTCGGATCGACGGTCGGCGAACTGCAGGAGGGACAGGCGCTCTCAGGGTTGTTCCTGTTGGTCTTCTTCCTGCCGATCTATGCCCTGCAGGCTATCGGGGATAATCCCAATGGAACATTCTCGATCTTGTTGTCGTTCATGCCCTTCACTTCGCTCATAACCTTCGGGATCCGCAACCTGTTCACGGTCATCCCCTTCGGTCAGCTGCTGGCGACCTTCCTGGTCCAGGCGGCGCTCAGCGGCTTCCTGGTGTGGCTCGCAGGTCGGGCGTTCCGGATCGGCATGCTGCGCCTCGGACAGCGGATCAAGCTGAAGGAAGTCTTCGGACGGCGGCCATCCCTAGAGGCTGGGGGTGCGGGATGAAAAAGACACTTTTAATCCTGAAGCACGAACTGATTACCACGATCTCGCGCCGGTCTTTCCTGCTCTTCGGGGTACTCGTTCCCATTGCAGCCATGCTGGGGGTCTCGTTGTTCGGCCGGCTGGCCGCTAATAGCACAGCCAGCGCCGAGGAAGGCGCTCAGGAGGAACAATCACTGGATGTGGAGGGCTTCGTTGACCACAGCGGATTGGTAAACGTCCTTCCCGATGACCTGCCCGATGGGGTCTTGCTCCGGTACGGGACGGAGGCCGAGGCAAAGCAGGCGCTCGAAAGCGGTCAGATCAGCAGCTATTATGTGATCCCCTCCGATTTTCTCAGCACGGGTGACCTGACGTACATCCGGGCAGACTACTCGCCGTTCTCGTCCAACCCGCAAGATTGGACCATCCAGTGGGCGCTGATGTACAACATGATGGGTCGGGATATGGAAGCTGCAACCCGGGTGTGGAATCCGATGATATTGCAGGTGACGGATCTGTCGGCTGAGGGATCTCTTGAAGGATCCTGTACGCGACCTGGCCCCTACTGCGAATCGAATCCTGTGCTGCGGATGCTGCCGCTGTTCGTGACGGTGATCTTCTTTGTGATCCTGATGAACGGGGCCGGCATCTTGATGCGCAGCGTGAGCAGGGAGAAACAGAACCGCGTGATGGAGGTGCTTCTGCTCTCTGCCTCGCCCCGGCAACTGCTGCTGGGTAAGATCATCGGTCTTGGGCTGGCCGCTCTGCTGGCAGCAGCTTCATGGATCATATCCGGCTATCTTACACTCGGCTTCGGCGGGTCGACGTTGAACATTCCCTCCGGGTTCGCGATTCCCAGTTCGGTCGTCTTTTGGGCGATCGTGTACTTTGTGCTCGGTTATGCAGTCTACGCCTCCCTGATGGCCGGAGCCGGTGCGCTGGTACCAAATCTGAAGGAGATTTCAGCCGCGACCTGGGTGGTCGCCTCGCCGCTCTTCCTGGGCTACTTCCTGGCGATTGTCGCCATTGAAGCCCCGCATGGACCGCTGGCGGTTGCCATCAGCCTCTTCCCGCTGACGGCGCCGGTCGGAATGGTAATGCGCCTGACAATCGGTGGAGTCCCCGGGTGGCAGCTGGCCCTTTCAGCCGTTCTGCTGGCCTTGACTGCCGCCCTGGCGATCTGGCTGTCGGCGCGGGTGTTCCGCGTGCAGGAACTGCTCTCCGGACAGCCGTTCACGCCGCGCAGGTACTTCGCAGCGCTGCTGGGCAGGGAGTAGGCCGCGTACAACATCGGAACCCACACGTAAGGGCGCACGGCAGGATGCCCCTACAAGAGACTAGGATACTGTGGCCGGTTACTTTGCTGAAGAACCGTAGGTGCGGAGTTACCCTGGACCTGCTCGGATTAAATGGCTTGGTGGAGGCGGACGGACGCGCAGTTTGACAAAGATGAAATATCTTGCGAGGGTTTTGTAGGGGCACGATATATCATGCCCCTACATGTGTTTTACATGGCTTGAATACTCAAGGGCGGGGTCACCCCGCCCCTACATAGATCGAATGCATTGTAGGGGCGTACGGCCGTACGCCCCTACGAAAACGGGTATTCCCGCTACAGCTGCAGCAGGTAATCGTAGGCTGAAAGTGCAGCCTTGGCTCCCTCGCCGACCGAGATCAGCACTTGCTCTGCGATGACGTCGGTCACATCACCCGCTGCAAACAGCCCTTCGGTCGAGGTGCGATTGCGACCGTCGACCATGATGCGCTTGCGTTTGTCGAGTGCGACCAGGTCGGCGACGATCCCGGACTGTGGTTCGAGTTCGAGCTCGACGAAGAAGGCGTCCGCCTCAAGTTCGCTCGAGTCGCCGTTCTTGCCTACAACGATCCGCCGGGCGTACTCATCGCCCTTGACCTCGTTGACACGGTAGCCCTCCATGACTTTCACGTTTTCCGCCTTGAGCACGTTGCGCCCGAGCGCGGACTCCAGTTCGCCATGCGAGGGTGCGACGAGCGTCACCTGGTGGGCGATGTGGGATAGTTCGGCGGCCGAACGCAGCGCGAGGTGCGTGTCGCCAATCACGACGACATCGCGATCGATGAAGAGCGGTGCGTAGGAAACAGCGCTGTAGCATAAGCCCCGCATCATGAATTCCTTCTCGCCCGGAATCTTCAACAGGCGTCCCAGCGCTCCGGTGGCGACGATCAAGGCTTTGGATTCGTAAACAGCGCCCTCACGGGTTGAAACCTTGAAGCCTTCTTTAGTCTTCTCAACCTTTTCAGCCTTATCGAAAACGCGCGAAAACTCCAGATACTCCACCTCGTTTGCGAAGCGGCTCACGACTTCCGCCCCGGTGATGACGAGGTGTTTCTCGACGAAGGGCAGCTGCAGGTGGTAGTTTGTCTTGCCGCCCAGGTCGCGCGTGATTAAAAGCACGTTGAGACGTTTGCGAAGTGCATATACTGTAGCGGTCAGTCCGGCAGGACCGCCGCCAAGGATGATCAAGTCGTACATGGTTTGCTCTCCTTATCTCGCAAGTCAGCCACCGCACGGCGCGATGAAGCCTTCATCCATCATGAGCGTCGTGAGATTGCGAGAGCGGCGAATGATCTGCTCGGCGTTCTTCAATTCCTCTTCGTAGGTCATGGGTGTGCGGGCCAGGCCTTCCTCGACCGCCTTGGCCGCGACCGCGGCAGCCTCGCGCGGGAAGACCTCCCACTCGTCCATATTGGGCAGGATGTACTCCTGTGTGAGGCCCTTCTCTTCTGCCATTCCGGCTAACGCGTCGGCGGCGGCGATGCACATTGAATCGGTGATGGTCGTGGCGCGCACATCGAGCGTGCCGCGGAAGATGCCCGGGAAACCGAGCGAGTTATTCACCTGATTCGGGAAGTCGGAGCGACCGGTGGCGACCACCGCTGCTCCCGCTTCGGTCGCCTCCCAGGGCCAGATTTCCGGCACCGGGTTGGCGCAGGCGAAGACGATAGCGTCCTTGGCCATGCCCTTGATCCACTCGGGTAGGACTGTGCCGGGTCCGGGCTTGGAGAGGGCGATGACGACGTCCGCACCACGCATCGCGTCCTCGGTAGTGCCTTCACGGCCTTCTTCGTTGGTGATCTGGCAGAACTTCCACTTGTCGACGTATTCCGCTTTGCGCAGCTCGAGATCCTCGCGCTTCTTGTGCAGGATGCCCTTGCTGTCGACGATTCGAGCCAGGGCCGGGTTAGCCCCGGAGGCGAAGATGAGTCGGGCGCAGGCGACGTTCGAGGCGCCTGAGCCGACGAAGACGATCTCGACCTGGTCGATTGGCTTGCCGACAATCTTGAGTGCGTTCTTCAAGCCGGCCAGCGTGACCGTTGCCGTGCCCTGTTGATCATCATGCCAGACGGGGATTTCGGCCTGCTCCCGCAGGGTGTCGAGGATGCGGAAGCATTTCGGCTGCGAGAGATCCTCCAGGTTCACACCGCCGAACCCGGGCTGTATCAAGAGCACGGTTTGAATGATCTGATCTGGATCCTTCGTGTCAAGCATGATCGGCCAGGCATCAACTCCCCCCAGGTACTTGTAAAGCAGCGCCTTGCCCTCCATCACCGGCAGGCCGGCTTTTGGGCCGATATCGCCCAGGCCAAGCACACGCGTGCCGTCTGAGACCACGGCGACCGTGTTGCCTTTGTGTGTGTATTCGTAGACCAGTTCGGGATCAGCCTCGATTGCCCGGCAAGGCGCAGCGACGCCCGGCGTGTACCAAATTGCGAAGTCGTTGAAATCGCGTACGCAGCATTTCAGTGCTACTTCCACCTTCCCCTTGTAGAAGGGATGCATCACCATTGCGTCCGCCGAGGGCTGCTTGGCTTTTGCTAGCAGTTCCTCCACGTTGAGCGGTTGGGCCTTTGCGGCCATGGGCATTTCCTCCTTCAGTCCGGCAATTGATGCCGCACTAATCGGATAAAAAAAGGCCTCGAAATTTTCGAGGCCCGCTTCGGTCAGAACTGCAGGTAGGAGTCAGTATAGATCACCTTGTTCAACAGCACCTGAACCGATTTCCAGATTGCAGCCTGTTCGGGATCGGACATGTCAACCTGGTCAGGCTGCAGCTCCTCCATCGCCGCGACGGCGTCATGCAGTTTCAGGTAGAGCGCCTTGACCGGTGTGCTATCGTCACGTGTCTGGACGGTCTCAATCACATCCATCAATTCGGTGTCCAGCGGATCGAGAATCGCGGCATCGAGACCGGCAGCCATGAGCATGGCCATATAGACTCGGTTCAGCAGTGGGCGCATCTCGTTCGGTACCGCGTTCGACACGTTGGAGAGTCCGACGACCGTCATCGGCGGCGGATCGGCGACCATCTTCAGCATGCGTACCGTTTCGATCGCTTCCGGCACGTATTCTTGGCAGCCAGAGACGGTGAGTATGAGCGGGTCGACGAGCAGGTTCTCAATCGGCATGCCGACTTCCTCAGCACGTGGGATGAGTTTCTCCATGGCAATCGCCACGCGCGCGTCGGCGCTGACCGGGATGCCGCTCTTCTCCATGCAAAGGGCGATCAGCTTCGCGCCGTACTTGGCAGCGACTGGCGGGACGTTTGCTAGCCGCTCTTCCTCGGCTGAGGTGCTGTTGATAATGGCATTTGAGCCCCAGCGCTTCAAGCCGACCTCGATTGCCGGAAGGTTGGTGGTGTCGAAGGAGATTGTCATTCCAGGCACGGCTTCCTGCATGCAGTCCACCAGCCATTCGACAACCTCTGGGCCGTCCTTTTTACGCGGTCCGATGTTCAGGTCGATCGCGTCAGCGCCGGCCGCCTTCTGCTTGCGCGCCAGTTCGACGAAGAATGCCCCGTCCCGCTCGCTCAGCGCCTCCTTAACACGTGGTGAAATGATATGGATGTTTTCCCCGATCTTGTACATGGATCCTCTCCTCGGCGCCTCCGCGTGGGGAGGCGCATTCTAAATCGTGCTCAGGATCGATTGCGTCAGCTCTTCAATGACACGCGCGGCGGGAGAATCCCCGTTGAGCTTGATGAGCGGCTCGCCAACCGCGTCGAGCTCATTCACGCGTGGATCAGCCGGTATGATTGCGCCAATTTCGATATCAAGCTCATCGACCGCGGCTTGCAATGGTTCCGGCAGATCGCCGGTCACCCGGTTCAGAATCAGCCAGCGGTTGAGAACGTTGACGCCAATATCATGTGACATTTCGAGAATGCTGCCGGCAGCTTTCAACCCCCGCAGCGTCGGGTCGGAAACGATCAGCAGCAGGTCAACGTCACGCGTTGTCCGCCGGCTGATGTGCTCCATGCCGGCCTCATTATCAATCACGACATATGGGTAATGCCGGCCCATGTCATCGATGATGGTGCGGAGCAGGTGGTTGGCTGCACAGTAGCAGCCCTGGCCTTCCGGCCGGCCCATGGCCAGCAGGTCGACCTGGTCGCCCTCCTCAAGCGCCATCTGCACCTCGTGCGTCAGGTAGTCGTGGCGGCTGATGCTCACACCGAGCTGTCCTGGCTGTGCTTCGGTTGCCATCGTCTCGCGCACCTCGCCCACGGTGGTTGGCATCTCCAGCCCCAGTGCCAGGTGCAGGTTGGTGGCTGGGTCGGCATCGATTGCCAGCAGCGGCCCTGAAACCCGCCGCAGCAAGGATTGAATCAGGAGCGCGGCAACGGTTGTCTTCCCGGTGCCACCTTTTCCTGCCAGTGCGATCGTCTTCGTCATGGATACCAGCTCCTCTACCAATGCTTGTTATTGCTGACTTAAAGTTTCTCCGACCGGCTTGCTGTCATCCTGGTGGTCCCAGATTTCAGCCACACTTGGAAAGCGGCTGATTTCGGTGTGAGGCAGGAAAAGTGCCGCAGTGAACGCGTCGAAGAATGAGTTATCGGCCGAAAGTTCGACATAGGTCATGCGCTCGGCCATCGCCCGGACCTGGGTTCGGGCATCACGCGAAAGCAGCGCCATGAAGGCGCCCAGGACGGAGGTGTTGCCCAGGAAGTGAAAACGATCCCAGGGCAGATCGGGCAGCAATCCGATCTTGATTGCGTTTTCGACGTTGATGTATTTACCAAAGGAGCCGCCTACCAGCACTTGCTGCACGTCAGCCAGGTCGACGCCCACGCCACCTGCCAGGACGCTGTATCCGGCGTAAATGGCAGCTTTGGCCCGCATCAAATTATCGACATCGACCTTGGTCAGTGTGATATCGCGGCCGGTCTCGGTTTCATCGGCCCAGGCGATGACATACTCGGCTCCATGCTCGCCCATGCGCACACGCGGCGTGTCAAGGTCGAGCTTGACATTTCCGCCGCGGTCGATCACCCCCGTCACGAACAATTCAGCCAGGGCCGAGATCAGGCCCGAGCCGCACAGACCGCGCGGCGCGCCGCCTCCAATCACCCGGTAAGTGGGCTCGAAGGTCTTCGAATGCACCCACATTTCTTCGATCGCGCCTTCCATAGCGCGCATACCATCCACCACCCCGGCCCCTTCGAAAGCCGGCCCGGCTGAGCAAGCACAGGTCAACATCCAGTCCCGCGTGCCGAGCACGATCTCCCCATTGGTTCCGACGTCGATGAAGAGGGTCAGTGCCTCGCTGTCCGCGAGTCCGGAGGCGAGAACTCCGGCGCTGATGTCCGCGCCGACGTACGATGCCACGCCGGGCAGGAAATCTACCGGGGCCAGGGGGTGGATGGGCAGCCCCAGTTCACCCGCCAGGTACGGTGGCGGCTGATTAGCCGCAGGAATGTATGGTGTCAGGCGGATGGTCTCTGGGGGGATGCCCAGGAAGAGGTGCATCATGGTCGTATTACCAGCGACGGTCAGCTTATGGATTGCATCCGGTGCGACCCCCGTCCGGCGCTGCAGGCGTTCAAGCAGCGTCGAAAAGGTCTCGCGGATGAGCCGGCTGAGCTCCGCTAGACCGTCTCCCTTGCTGGCAAAGATGATGCGTGAGATCACATCTTCACCGCGAGCGATCTGACCGTTGTATTCGGCCGCTGAAGCCTTCACCTGCCCGCTGACCAGGTCAACCAGGTAGGCGGTGACCGTCGTGGTGCCGATGTCCAATGCGAGTCCGATCGGCTCGATCGGGGAAGCGCTGACCTGCATCAGGCGGGCCGGCCCGCCTTCGGGTCTCTCACAGTCGAGCAGCACGTGTGGTGACCAGTCGCTTGCTCGCAGTGCGGAACCCAAACCGCGCAGCACGGGCAGGGGCACCTGAACCGGTGCGAAACCCACGCTCGCCAGGCCATTCTGCAGCCGGGTCAGGTCGTCGCGATAGTCATCCAGGGTAGGTGGTTCGAGCGTCAGTTGGATCGACTGCAAGGACTGCATCACCGCCGGATCATAAACAAATGGAGCTTCGACTTTGCGCGCCGTCTGCTCGGTGACCAACCTGCGTTCGATCCGTTCCTGCTCAGGGATGGTGATGCTGGCGTCACCTTCGATCACGGCCTGGCAGGCTAAAGCCCAACCGGAAGCGAGATCGTCGGCTGAGAGGCGGATCGTCGACCTGCGGCGGACCCCGCCCGCCTCGATATGCACCGCACAACGGCCGCAGCGCCCCTGGCCGCCGCATGGCTGGGCAATCTCAAGACCCGCCAGTCGGGCAGCATCGGAGACGAGCGTACCGGTTGGCACCTCGAGGCTGATATTTGCAGGTTGAATCGTTACCTTATGTGATGCCAAATCCCTGTACCGGACCGGCGCGGGTTGGTTGTGAAACCGAACCCGCGCCGGTGCTGATGTTAATTATAGGAGTCGCTGATGGCGTCAGTGACGCGTGCTGCCTCAACGCGTTCTTCATCCCAGAACCAGCGCGTAAGCGCAAGCCCTTCGCATGCCGCCTGGCCGGCCAGGCGCATAACCTGTGGGATGTCAGCGCTTCGACTGCAGGCAAGCGTGCAGGGAGCCGGAGGCAGGCACTGCAAGCAGGCGGCCGCAGTGCGGGCGACCTGCTGCGCGTCATAGCCCAGATACGGGTCCTTCGGTAGCCGTGAAACTCGTACCGTCATCGCTGCACTCCTCCCAGGGCTTATCCGCCCCCGTTTGACCACATTGTCTTCAGATAAGTTGGGATATCGACCGCCTCACGCGGGCCGACCATGATCTCCCAGCCGGGCAGTTCTTCCTCCAGCTCGCCCGAGAGAACGGAAACATGACCGGGCAGGATCAGCTTCTTATGGGCAAGCTTCTCCTCCACGCCAAAGGCTTTCACATCCTTGGCGATGCGCTCGGCGTCGAACTTTCCGGCGGCCCAGGCTGTTAGCACGCTCATCCCCTCGGCGTCGGTGACAAGCAGCCAGCCAGGCCAACCAGACCCTTCGACCTCGTTTGCAACGGAGAAGTAGGTAATCGAGAAGTTGGTTGTCACAAACAGCGGTGCGTTTGGATCGGGATTGTTGATCTCGTAGATTCCTGGTTGGACCTGGATCGGTTTTTGTGGATCGGTATAGATGTTTTCGCGCAGGACGAGCAGCGCGTACGCCGTAGCCGGATCGAAGTGGTCGAGTACGACCAGGCCGCTGTACTTGGCGATGTACTGGGCTGCGAGCAGGGTCTCGTCGCTCGCGTCGAGTCTGCCCGGGAAGCTGATGATCGGGAAGCCGAGCGAGCGCATATTCTTCTTAATCGCCAGGCGGCGCAGCGTCGTGTAGTTGGCCAGGTCCTGCTTGTATCCCGCCGTGCTCGGATCGAGCACCAGGTCTTCCAGGCCAAGGCTCTTCAGTTTTTCCGTCAGGTCATTCAGCGCATCCGGACCGTCTGCACGCACCGCCAGCGGCACGTTGGCGCTTTTAGCGAGCTCGCCCATCGCCTGCCAGTTTTCGGCATCGGCGGCGTAGAGCAGAGGACGCCCACCAGCGACCTCCAGGCCGGCTTTCGCGAGCCCGGGATCGGATGCGATCAGGATCAGGGGCAGTTTGGTCCCCTCCCGCACCGCACCGACCGCGGCAGCGTACTTGCCCGCATCGCCGGATGCCGCTTCCACAGCAAACCCGTCCAGGTGCAGGTCGATGCCGACGTAGTCGACGTGAAATGCGTCGGCTTGCGTGACCATCTCCTTCGCTGCGGCAGCGTCAAGCGTGTCGGCGACGCGCAGGAAGAGCCCAGGTTTGTGGTAAAAGGTTTTTTCATGCCGGAAGAGCACCGTCTCGTTCCCGACAGCCAGCTTGCCATCACTGCCTTGAAGTTCAATCAGGCGGATGGGCGGGGCTGACGCAGCTTCGAGTTTTGCGGCTGCTTCCTCGCTTACGTAGGGGCAGTCTTTCAATTCGGCCTGTTTGGCAGCCAGCTTCATGGCGAAGGCCAGGCAGGTCGGGTATCCGCATTCCTTACAATTGGTCTGCGGGAGCAGCTTATAGATTTCTAGTCCAGAAAGTGCCATGTCCTACCTCCCCACCTCACGCGCCATTGGTCAGGGCGTCAACAACCGCCCGGACCCGCTTTAATGTCTCTGGATGCCGGAGCACAATGATGTCCGCACCCGAGTGGATAAGTGAGGTGGCCGTTATCGCTTCCCAATTGAGGGCGCGCTTTTCCCAATCACCCCATTCTTCAGGTACACCCTCGCCGACCTTGGCCTCTTTGACCTTCCAGGCTTCCTCGCCCGGCGTAACCAGCATCGGCTGCTGGGTCATGCTGTCGCCCTGCAGCGCGGCCAGGCGCAGACGCTCCATCACCGAATAGCCGTACTCGATTCCGTAGCCCAGGGCTCCGGTGGTGGGGTCCATGATAATGCGCTCGAGCGGCATGCCCATGTCGTTGATCAGGATGATCATCTGTTTTGAGAGATTGACATCCATCGGGGTGCGGGACTGAACCAGGTGCTTGTGCGCCAGCGCGGCGGCGACGATCGTGCGGTAGTTCTTATCCTCGCAGATCCCGAGCAGCAGCCGCTCGCCGACGCCTTCTTCTGCGACGGCTACCATCAGCTCGTTATCGGCCTCAGCCTGGCCAGTTCCAACCACGGCCAGCGGCAAACTGCTGGCATTGAGCACAGAACGCACCACAGAGCGGGCATTCTCTGCCGTATTCTTTTCGCCTGCCGCTGTTGTAAGGCTGAGCGAAAGATAGATCAGATCGGCGCCAGCCTCTTCGGCAGCCTTTGCCCAGGTGGCCGGATCTTCGGCGGCGTCCCCCCAGGCTTCCAGCAGGAGCGGAGACCAGTCATCCGGTTTGCGGTCGTGAATTTCCAGCGCCAGTGCCGGCGAGTGGGGAATCTCACCTTCAAAATAGAGATACGGCATGGCTGACTCACCACCGACAGTCAGCGTCCGGCTGCGGGTGCCACCTTCGTCGGCGGTCGCGCCGAGCGTGACCTCACGCACGCGCCCAGACCATTTTTCCTTGGGGATTTCGATCGTCATGGGATTGGTTTCCTCCATCATTTCCATAAAAACCTGTGCCACCGGCCGGTTGTCTGGACGGTGGCATTCGGGTTTTAGAACATCGAAGCCATCTCGAGGGCTGGGTGTCCCTTTTCGGTAAGATACGCCAGCAGGCCTTCTACATCAGTGCAGATAGTCTCGTCGGCGATCTTCTCGATCAAATCCGGGTCGCCCTCGCGTTCGGCGACGGACTGGAGCGCCTCAGCCATTTGCTGCTTGAGTACAGATGACATCCAGACCACGCGCTTGAAGCCGCCGTCGGCTGAGATGAATTTCGGGCTGAGTATATAAAACTTGCCGTGTCCCATGACGCCCGGGGTCTGCAACCCGCCGCCGGCCATCCCGGCCAACGTTGAGAAGGTCATGCCGGCCGGCGTCATGCTCGTATCCTCGCGGCTGACGATCATGATCCCGTTCGCCTCAGGGATGAGCATGGCGATGCATTCGAAACAGCCGCAGGCCGTCATCGGGTTCTCCATGATTGAGTACATCGAGACATCGGTCACGGTGCCATGGGAGGCGGTGCCGGCGAATTCGTTCACGCCGGTGAAGTAACCCTTGACGGGGTCGGTGTTTTCGCCTTTTTTGATCGGCTGGTTGGGCCCAGTGGGATTGATCTGATGTGAGGCTTTACAGTCGAGCCAGTTGTATGCCCCGCACAGACCGAGGCGCTCTGGGCTGACGATGCAGACGTGGTCAGGTGCGAAGGATTGGCACAGCGTGCAGGAATAGAACTCCTCGACGCTGGTGTCGGTCATTGAACCTATACGTTCGTTGCGTTCCTCGTAAGCTGCACGCGCATTTGCAAGCCATTCCTCGTGCAGCTTGGGATCGGTGATGATCTGGACTTCAACTTTGTCAACAATGCTGCCGAAGTCATCATGGAAGCGGGCATGCAGGATGTCACCAAAGTGCTTCAAGTTAAAGCCTTTTTCCACTGCGGCCTTACTGATACGGATCCAGGTGATATCGCGTTGGCCGATGTGCTGGATACCGGAGGCACCGTTGATGAAGTAGTGGATCTGGCGTTCGAGAACCGGCTCGAAGTCCTTCTCCATCTTTCGTCCGGCGACTTTAATCACCAGGCCAAGATCCATCGATCCCTGGTCTTCGACCTCGGAGAAGTCCGGTCCAACGAGTTCGATCTTGCCGTCTTCAACTTCCTCCATATCGGCCATCGTCAGGTATTCGAAAGCGCGGCTGTACTTGCCGCCGAACTCGACCCGCATGTCGGCCTTGCGTACGACCTCGCCTTCGAAAGCCGACCCGTAGGGGACCGGAATGGGCACTTCGGAGATCTTGACTTTGACGCCGCGTACTTCAATCGCTTTCTGGATCAGTTTACGGGCTTTCTCGGCCTCGGTTTCGCCCTGGATTTCGTTCCAGGGCATAGAAATCACGTGTTCGTATTGCGTTACGCCTGTTGGCAGGATCTCAGGGATCACCGTGTCAGCCAGGACCGGGAACCCGTAGGAGATTGCTCCCGCAGCAGTGGCGTACTTCAGGTCGTCGACCTCGCCCAGAGCGAGTACAAATGCGAAGACGCGGTTCTTGTTGTAGAGCAAGATATCGCGCCATTGGCCGCCTTTCAAGCCGCCGAAGGTCAGCGCCGAGCGTGTGGCAAAGCCAAGCGGGTAGATGGCGCCAATCGTGTCCTTGCTGAAGGGCACGATGTAGGTGTCATACCCCATCTCGACACCCTCTTCAACCAACTGATCGATGATCGAACGTCCGTTGACATTGCCGACGAGGAAGGTGAGGATGTTGCGCTGCTGGAGCTCACGCACGATGGCGACGGCCGCTTCGTTCGAGTGGGCCGCGCCGACGATGGCGGCAAAACCAGGCATGCGTCCATCGACGAGCTGGATGCCCCACGAGCGCAGTTGGATGTCGTCGATTGGCCCGTTCAGGTGACCGTTGGCGTGCTCTCCTCCGCCGTTCCCGTCCGGGCTGGTGAAGGAAGTGGCGCCGGTGAGCTCCAGGCCGCGGTAGGGCTGCGGTTCCTCGAGGTAGGCAAAGCGGATAGCTTCGATTACCTCTTCAGCCAACAGCGTGGCCATGCCGCTGTCGAGCGTCTCGCCCAGGTAGGGCGTCCAGAGCGTTTTATCGGGTACCGAATGGACCAGTGTGAGCGCGTGATTGAGAACAAGTTCGAGATCGCTGATCTTCGTCACTTCGTGCCCAAGCATGCCCAGGATGACCGGCAGGTAATAGGCGGTGTTTGGGAAAGCGACAGCGGTATCGGGACCTTTTTCCTCCAGGGCGCGCTCGTACAGCGCCCTGGCTTCGGCGACGATGGCGTTCGCTCCCTTGATGGCACGAGTAGCAATATACCGTGACATTGTATGCTGCCTCCCTAGTTCGATGAATTGCCGTAAACCGCGCCGATTTTCTCGGCCAGCGGGAGCTCAACCAGTTCGTCGATTCTCCAGTCACCGCTCTTGCCCCAGTTGGAGGGATCGTATTCCGGCAGGCCGAGCTCGGCTCGTTTCTTGTCGATGTGGGCAAGCGAGCGGCGTACAATTTCGTCGCCGTCGTTGGTGAACTCCAAGCGTCCACCCACCTTGCTTTCCCAGCCATCGCTGATGATCTCAGTCACCTTATCGACACCAGAAACCGGACTGGAGTGACCCATGATCACATAGGCACCTGAGGCGACGCAGTATGTCGCGATCGAGATCGCTTTTTCGCTCATCCACTCGGGGGCCATGCCGACGGCGGGGATGTCGCTGATGTCATCGCCCAGCCCGCCCTCGGTGGCCATCTGAGCCAGTACGGTCAAGATGCGGGAGTTGTCGACACAGGAGCCCATATGCAGTACAGGCGGGATGCCAACTGCCTCGCACACCTCCCGTAAGCCGGGTCCAGCGTGTTCCAGGGCGGCCTCCGGGCGCATGTAGCCCTGCTTGGCGCTGGCGATCGCACCACAGCCCGTTTCGACAACGAGCACGTCGTTCTTGATGAATTCCGTCACGACATGGCGGTGGAGCTCGTCGTGGCAGACGCGGGCGTTGTTGCAGCCGATGTTGGCTACCACGCCGCGAATGCGTCCGGACATGATGGCGTCGTTCAGCGGGCGCAGCGAGCCGCGGTACGTCCCGCCGAGCGCGTAGTTGATGTATTCGTGAGAGAAACCGGGGATCAGTTCGGAGCTCATATCCGGGATGTTGACCTCGGATTTACGCTCGGTGAAGCGATCGCACGCGGTGCGGACGATCTCTTTGGCAATCTCCATGGCGCGCTCTTCGTCGAACTGCATGTGGGTGGCACCGGTGATCTTGGCCTTGGGCGAGGTGGTAATGATCTCGGTATGGAACTGGTCTGCAAGTTTGACGACGCCCTGCATAATGCACTGGATGTCGACGACCATTGCGTCGACGACGCCGGTTAAGATCGCCAGCTCCTGCTGCAGGAAGTTGCCTGCCAGCGGAACGCCCTGTCGCATCAGCGTTTCGTTTGCCGTGCAGCAGATGCCGCCCATGGTGATGCCGCTGGCGCCCTTGCTCTTAGCGTATTCGATCATCTCGGGGTCCTGGGCCGCGGCGACGATCATCTCCGACAGCGTCGGTTCATGGCCGTGGATGATGATGTTGACCTGATCCTTTTGCAGGATGCCCAAGTTTGCTTCCGAGGCCACCGGACCTGGCGTGCCGAAGAGCACATCGGATAGATCAGTCGCGAGCATCGATCCACCCCAGCCGTCGCCGAGCGCAGCGCGCATGGCGTGGTCGAGAATGTGCTCGGCATCCTGGTCGTTACCAATATGGGTGCGGTGCATCATCTCGACGATTTCGCGGTCGACGTTGCGCGGTTCAATACCGACCTTCTTCCAGATTTCCTGGCGCTTTTTCGGGGCGCGCTTGAGGTAGACGATTTCACCGGTGGGCTTGCCGAACTCATTCAACGCGGCCAGCGCCACCTCGCGAGCGAGGTCGTTGATTTCCTTGCCGTCGGCCGCGATCCCGAGATAATGCGCCATCTCGCGCAGCTTGGCAGCATCGCGCACCTTGTAATCAGGCGCGTGGCCTTCTGCGGCCGCCAGCAGGGTGTAGGCCAAATCGCGCCCATGGTCGGAATGCGAAGCGGCGCCTGCGGCGACCATGCGGGCGAAATTGCGCGCCGCCACCGTTTCGCGCGTGGCGCCGCAGACGCCTACCTGGCCTTCCTTCACTAGCCGGCAGGGGCCCTGACTGCATACCTTGCAGCACAGGCCATCGCTGCCGATAGGGCAGGGGGCCATGTTGTCGGCGCGCGAGAATGAGGTTTCATACTCACTATTGCAGGCAAACTCAAGCATGGAAATCGTCGCCGGGTCCCGGCTTGCTTCCTCGGGTGTACGAACTTTCTTTGGAGACATAGGGCTACTCCTCAATCCTGAAATGGATAAAACTGGATCTATTACTTCAAATCCGCCGGGTTAGTCTCTGTGACCCGAACGCCGAAAAGCGCCCACTGCGGGTCTCGTTTAATACTGGTAGGGTGCACAAGCAGTGGTGGCTCACCTTCGTTGGGCGGGTAGCCTGCTGCGGTCAGGACCTTCTCGATCTCTGCCGGTTCCACCAGCTTGGGATCATAGGAAATCATCAGTTGTTTCCAGGCTGAGCTGGCATAGATTTCATGGATCCCCTCAATTTCGGTCAGTGCATCTCTCACCTTCAGCACGTGGTGGTCGCCGTACATCGACGGCATCTCAAAGATGAGCTCTTCCATTAAATCGTCCTCCTTCGACTAAGTCTCATGGCGGCCTTGCGGACGAATGTAGCTTGCCTCAAGGTGGGGTCTAAGCGCTTCCCTTATGGTGTCCTTGAGTAAATTCCCCGAAACATGCATCAGCGTGTCGTGGTAGTCGCCATCCTTCTGCATATCGGCGAGGCATGGGAAGTGGTGGTGGAGAAGGCCAGCCGCTTCGATGGCATCTTGGACCGCTGTGCCGAGTAAGCCTTGTGCGATGTTAGCGGCGCATCCGCAGCCGGCATCGCGCAGCACTTCAATCTCGCTAATCAGCCCGCCTTCGACTTCGATCCGGAAACTCGGGCGTCCATAATGGCGTGCGAAACGCTTCAAGGTCTCATCTTCCAGCGGCTGCACGAGAGGCGTGCGGTTGTAGCTTGATTCGGTCAGCGAGCAAAATGGCTTGGGGAAGGCGACGGCTACGTCGATTGCCTCGAGCCAGCCTTTCACTTGCCGGGCCAAGCCTTCGGGCAGCGAGGCGTTGCGGTCGATAGGAGCCAGGACGGCGCGCGCCCCGCTCATGCGGGCGATCTCCGGCACGAGCTGTGCGAAGCCGGGTACATCCCCCAGGGCCAGGACCATATCGACCTGGGGGAATGAGTCAGGCAGGTAGTCTTCAGGATAGTCGACGATCGGGGGAATGACGCGCGGAGCGGCCCAGGTATGCACGTCCCAGGTGGCTGGAGCATGGTCGGCGATGTTCTGCGCAATCCGCTCCCCCCACCTGCCCTGGGTGACCGCTAAAATGGAAAAGGGATTCTCGGCCAGGCCGGTATCCCGCACTACGACACACTCCCACTTCACGACGTCCGGAACTGTTTAGATCATGCTTCGAGGGCAGGGAATTCAATAGTGGGGAAAGTCACAGATTCGCACGGTAAGTTGTCCTTTATATGCACCATTCCTACCCTATTACAACAGTTGGTTTTTCGCAGGATCTTAGGATGAAGTGGAATGCGCACCGGGGCGTCCGGGTAGATCTCTCCACGTCCTCGTTGGAAACGATGTCTTAAGAACCACGTAGGGGCGGGATTATCCCGCCCCTACGAGACCATCCGATTCGAAACGGGGATGATCAGCGCTTGGCGATCGGAATGAAGTTGCGCTGGTCCTCGCCAAGGAACACCTGCCGCGGGCGGGCGATGGCCTGCTCCGGGTCTTCCAGCATCTCTTGCCATTGAGCCAGCCAACCGGCGGTTCGGCCGATGGCAAATAACACCGGGAAGAGCGATACCGGCAGCCCCATCGCCTGGTAGATGATGCCCGAGTAGAAGTCGACATTGGGATAAAGCTTGCGGGAGACGAAGTACTCGTCCTCCAAAGCGATCCGCTCGAGTTCAAGGGCAATATCGAGGTGCGGATTGCGGCCGGTCACTTCAAAGACCTGATCGGCTACGTCCTTGATGATTTTGGCGCGCGGATCGTAATTTTTGTAGACCCGATGACCAAAGCCCATCAAGCGAAATTCGCCTTCCTTGACCCGCTTGACGTACTCGGGAACGTGTTTGACATCCCCGATTTCATCCAGCATTCGCAGCACGGCCTCGTTCGCGCCACCATGCAGGGGCCCGTAGAGTGCAGCGGCCGCGCCGGCAAATGCGCTGTACGGATCCGCCTTCGAAGAACCGATGTTGCGCATGGTGCTGGTGCTGCAGTTCTGCTCGTGGTCGGCGTGCAGGATAAAGAGCACGTCCAGCGCATGCTCGAGCACCGGATTCGGTGCGTATTTCGCTTCCGACATCTTGAACATCATGCTCAGGAAATTGCCGGTGTAGCTCAGGTCGTTATCCGGATAAACATAGGGCAGTCCCCGGATATGACGGTAGGAAAATGCGGCGATGGTGGGAACCTTGGCGAGCAGGCGTTTAATCTGGTACAGGCGGTTATCTGCATCATCGACATTGCGGGCTTCCGGGTAGAAAGTTGATAGCGCCGCAACGGAGGAGATCAGCATCCCCATCGGGTGGGCGTCGTAGCGGAAAGCCTGCATCAAACCTTTTACGTTCTCATGCAGAATGGTGTGGTGGGTGATGTCGAACACCCAGGCGTCTAGTTCTTCACGTGTTGGGAGCTCACCGAAGAGGATCAAATAGGCCGTTTCAAGGAAGGTGGCTTTCTCGGCTAACTGCTCGATCGGGTAGCCGCGGTAGCGCAGGATTCCCTTATCGCCGTCGATGAAGGTGATGGTGCTCTTGGTGGAGGCGGTGTTCTTATAGGCCGGATCATAAGACATCAACCCGAAGTCATCCGGATTGACTTTGATCTGACGCAGATCCATCGCCCGAAGCGTGTCATTCTCAATTGGCAGCTCGTATTCTTTTCCGGTGCGGTTGTCTTTGATCGAAAGGGTATCTTTTCCCATAACGCTCTCCTTCTTTTGTTCTTAAGCTTTGATGCGCCTGACGGGTTCGAAGTTACTCCCCCTGGATCTCGAACTGCAGGGCGCGAGTTCGCATTAAGGATTGTAACGGTTTTCCGTACGCGCGTCAGGACTGCAAACGAATTACTACCTCGGGTGGATCATGCTAAGATCGCCAGGGTGTGCTCGTGATGATCTTCGCTCCTTTGCTGGGTATCCGGCTCGGGTTGGACCAGCTGGCGATGCTGATCGGGTTGATGCTGCTGCTGGCGGTCGTCTTGACCTCGCTCGGCGTCCTGATCGCGGCACGGCAGAAGACGATGGAGGGTTTTCATACCATCATTAACTTCGTCATGCTGCCGATGTTCTTTCTGTCGGGGGCTTTCTTTCCTCTGACCGGGGTTCCGCTCTGGATGGACCTGCTCTCGAAAATCAACCCGGTAACCTACGGTGTTGATCCTCTCCGGCAGGTTGCTCTGCAGGGCAGCCTACCGGCTCAATTCATGGATCTGGTCCGGCTCTACCCACTGGCGACCGATGTCGCCGTCATATTGGCCTTCTGCGTTCTCTTCCTGGTTCCAGCGATCCTGCTTTTCGGCCGGCGCGATTGATGGCCCAATCCTGGAGCGGGGCTTACGGTTATCCAGCCCGGTGGATGGATTACGGCGGCTAAGTCCCATGCATCCCGCTTTAGGATTCTCCCGCGCACAATAGGCTGCATGTGCGCTCTGCCCACCACTGAGTTCATGCCAATCGTCGCTAAAGCTAACTAAAGTCGTTCTTCCTGGAATATGACCTGCAGGCTGTTCACGTCCTGTCCGGAAGTCACCCGCCTTACCATGAATTCCATCCTTGACACTGCATGCTGCCCATGCTAGTCTTGCAAAAGATTGCAGATGCAAAGGATAGCTGTATGTCATGTGGCAAACGTTTGGCCGATACGATGCGAGCACGCGGGTATCGCGTAACAGCCCAGCGAACGATTATTCTTGAAACAATCGCCCATCTCGGGGGACACCTGACCGCGCAGCAGGTCTATCAGAGTGCGGTAAAGCGCCTGCCTGGGCTGAACCTGACCACGGTTTACCGCACGGTCGAGTCGCTGCAGGGGGCCGGTATGATCGACACCTTTTCTACCAGCCTTGAGCCACTGCAATTTTCCCTGCGTGATTCCAATCACCCTCATGCACACCTAGTCTGCCGGGTGTGCGGGGGGGTTCAGGAACTCGATTCGGAGCGTATCAAACCGCTACAGGAAATGGTGCAGCGAGAGACGGATTTTCGCGTCGACATGAACCACCTGACGCTGGAAGGGCTTTGCGCAAGCTGCCGCAAGGATCAGAAAAATTCAACCTGAAACAGGAGGAGAGCTGGACATGCTGTTCTCACCGATCAAAATGCATATCCCTGATGGTTTTCTCTCGACTACCGTTGCCGTCGTGGGTTGGATCCTGGCCGTTGTCCTGATCTGGATTGCGATCCGCCAGACCCGGGATCAATTGGGCGAACGCCAGGTGCCGCTGATGGGCATTCTGGCGGCCTTCGTTTTCGCCGCCCAGGCGATCAATTTTCCGATCGCAGCGGGCACTTCGGGGCACCTGTTGGGCGGCACGCTGGCGGCGATCGTCCTCGGCCCATGGGCCGCGACGCTGATTATGACGGCCGTGATCGGAGTGCAGGCATTCCTCTTCCAGGATGGCGGGCTGCTCGCATTGGGCTGGAACATCGTCAACATGGGCGTGCTGACGGCTTTCGCGGGCTACGCGTGCTACCGTCTGTTGCTGCGCTGGATAGGCGAGACGTCGGCCGCCCGAGTAGCGGCCGCCTTTGCAGCCGCCTGGTTGTCGGTGGAGGTGGGTGCCATCGCTACCTCAGTTGAGCTTGCAGTCTCCGGGACGTCCCCTTTACAGTTCGGGCTGCCGGCGATGGCCGGCGTGCACGCGCTGATCGGCATCGGGGAAGGGTTGATCACCAGCGGCGCGATCAGCTTGTTGCAGGTCAGCCGACCTGAGGTTCTCCACACCGGCGAACAAGCGCCTGGTCGCAAAGGGGCGATCTTTGTCCTGGCCGGACTGTTTCTCGCGCTGGCTGTGGCCGCCTTCTCTCCGCTTGCCTCACCGCATCCCGATGGACTGGAATACATCGCCGGGCAGAGCGGCTTTCTCGAGCGCGCGGCAGAGCCGCTCTATTCGATCCTGCCAGACTATACTGTGCCGTTTATCCATAACCCGGCCCTGACGACGATCATTGCGGTGATGCTGGGAACCCTGATCGTATTCGCTCTGGCCTGGATCGTTGGACGGGGTGTGTTCCGGCTCGAGCGAAGAAGGTAATCATTTGCACTTTGACCTGACCGATATTTACCAGCCGCGCGCGGGTTTCATTCACGATTTGGACCCGCGCGTCAAACTTCTGGGCGCCCTGTTCATCATCCTCACAGTTGTCACGCTGCCCCAGGGCGCCTGGTTTTCGTTCGGGCTGATCCTGCTGCTCGTGGTACTGCTCTCAAAGGCCGCCGGACTGGGTTTGCTCTACACAATTCGCGGGGCATTCATTGCGCTGCCCTTCGCATTGGCTGCTATCCCAATCCCATTTATGACACCCGGACCGGCCGTATGGGTCGTACCAGGCCTGGGTTGGGCAGTAACCGTCAGCGGGCTGCTGCGCTTCGGGACAATCCTGCTCCGAACCTGGCTGGCGGTGCAGGCTGGCGTGCTGCTCAGTGCAACGACGCCGGTGCCACAGATGTTGTGGGGGTTAAAATCGCTCGGCCTTCCCAGGCTGCTGGTAGCAGTCATCGGTTTCATGATTCGCTACGTTTTTGTGCTCGGCGATGAGGTGCTGCGCATGCTCCGGGCGCGGGCCGCCCGCAGCCCGCACCTTCCTGGCCAGCGTCGACCGGGTGTGCTGTGGCAGGGACAGATGGCCGGGACGATGGTTGGAAGTTTCTTCCTGCGTTCCCTGGAGCGTAGCGAACGTGTGTACGCCGCAATGGCCTCGCGCGGTTACCAGGGTGAAGTTGTCCTGCTGCAGCAACCGTCCATGGACCGATTTGATTGGGCAGCTCTCGCCCTGCTCGCCATTACGCTCTCGGCCGTGATGACTCTTGGCATCTGGAGATAGAGTATGCATCACACGATCGACGTGCAGGCTCTGCACTACGATTATCCGGACGGGACGCCAGCGTTACGCGGGGTTGATCTTTTCATCGAGCCGGGCGAGAAGGTCGCGCTGGTCGGGCCGAACGGTTCCGGAAAATCGACGCTCCTGCTTCATCTGAATGGGATCTTACGCGGGCAGGGTGAGGTTCGGGTTTGCAGCCTGCCAGTTGATGATGCCAATTTGGGCAGGGTACGAGCGGCGGTGGGGCTCGTGTTTCAGGATCCTGATGACCAGCTCTTCGCTCAGACAGTTTTTGATGATGTTGCTTTTGGCCCGATCTATATGGGGCTCGATCCGGAGGTGGTCCATGAGCGGGTCGCGATGGCGCTCGAATCAGTAGGCATGAAGGGTTATGAGTCCAGGGTCTCGCATCACCTCAGCAGCGGCGAAAAGAAGCGCGTCGCCATAGCCAGCGTCCTTGTGATGGATCCGGAAATTCTCGTGCTGGATGAACCTACCTCCGGCCTCGACCCGCGTGGACGCCGCGGGTTGATCGAACTGCTGCGGGAGCTGCCGCAGACAATGCTGATTGCTACCCACGATATGCGCCTGGTTGCTGATCTGCTCCCGAGGATGATCGTCATCGATGCCGGGTCGGTCGTCGCCGATGGTGCTACGGATGAAATCATGCACCAGGCGGAACTGCTTCTAACGCACGGGCTGGAGCCTGCCTACGCCAATGGATGAAAGGTTGTGTTCTATGAATTTGTCTTGGAGTTGGGGATAACAAACCGGCTGGTGGCATGGATCGAGTCGCCTCGCCGGATGACTCTGATCATCGTGCTCGTGCTGCTGCTTGGGTCAGGCTGGATCGTGGCCAGCGCCGCACCGCTGGGCAGCACGACCGCCGGATTGATTCCCAGCCCGCGGCCAGGGTTCCTGGCTCCCGACTTCGAGCTGGATCTCCTGGGCTCGGGTTCAATCAACCTGTTGGACCTGAGGGGGCAGGTGGTCGTGATCAACCTGTGGGCATCCTGGTGCCCTCCGTGCCGGGCGGAGATGCCGGCATTGCAGCGTGTTTATGAAGACCTTCAGGGCGAGGGTTTGATCGTCCTTGGCGTCCATATGACCGCGCAGGATAGCCCGGCCAACGCCAACGCGTTCGTTCAGGAGCTTGGCCTGTCCTTCCCGGTTCTACTTGACCGGAGCGGCCTGGTTGGAAAGCTATACCAATCGCGCGCTCTCCCGACAACTTTCTTCGTCGATCGCGACGGCGTCATACAGGAAGTGGTCGTTGGCGGCCCCTTGAACGAAGTAACCTTGCGTTCATACCTTCAGCCTCTGTTGGCAGAAAGTAAGTAATGCTGCCGGTGCTGCAGGTTGGGCCGCTGGCGATCCAATTCCCGGGGCTGATCATGCTGGCGGGAATCTGGCTGGCAATTCTAGCTGCAGAACATGCTGCACCGCGGCGAGGGTTGATCCCCGATCAATTATCGGATGTCGTCTTGATTAGCCTGGTGGCCGGAATCGTGGGGGCCAGGCTGGGATATGCACTGCACTTCCTCGATTTGTATCTCGAACAACCGCTGGCCTTGTTGGCACTTAACCCAAACACTCTCTCAGTGTTTGAGGGGTTTGCCGTCGGAATTCTAGCAAGTTTGGTTTTCATCCAACGGAAACAGCTGGCCCTGCTCCCAGTTCTGGATGCGCTCACGCCGGGGATTGCGGTTTTCGCGATCGCTATGGGGATCGCGCACCTGGCGAGCGGGGATGCGTTTGGAGCGCCCAGCTCGCTGCCCTGGTCGATCGAGCTCTGGGGTGCCAGGCGGCATCCATCGCAGGTTTATGAAACTCTGGCCGCAAGCCTGATGTTCTGGATTGTCCTGCGGGTGCAGGAAATGCAGGTCTTCCAAGGGTTCCTCTTCACCAGCTTCATCGCGCTGCAGGCGACGGCGCGCTTGATCCTGGAAGCCTTTCGCGGCGACAGCCTGATCATCGCCGGATCACTGCGGGCGGCGCAGCTTGTCAGCCTGGTGGTGCTGGTAGCCTCACTCCTGATTCTCCATTTTCTCAGCCGGGGAATTCGAAACCCTGACGAAACAGCCTCGTTGCGTTTGTAGGGGGACTGTAAGGGGAAAGCAGCTCAAGATCGAGCATACTAAGAGCAGGACGATTCCAGGAGGCGGCGCAGACCCGTGCCGCGCTGGTGGATGTTGTTGGGAGAGCTCTGGCTCGCGAGTAAAATTAGCTCGCCGGTGACGAGCACTTTCCCAGCAAGGGAAAGAGATTAGATTGACCACACCGGGGCTGATTGGAGCGCTGCTCACCAACCTGTCGAATGTTGAAACGCTCAGCCTCCTGTCAGTGGTGCCGGTCCTGTGCTGGTTGACCGATCGATTCCGTCGAGAACGTGAAGGGACTGTCGCAGTGGCGAATCATTCAAATGGCGGTGAGCAGGACGTCATTGCCCGGCTTCAACGTGAGGTCAAGCGTCTGCGTTCGCTGCTGGTCGATACAGCAAATCTGAACGCCACGCTGAATTACGAGCGGGTTCTTGAAATGACGCTTGATCTGGCCAACAGCGCCCTGGAAGGGGCCCACGATTCTCGGTTGGTCAGCGCGCTGCTGATGTTCGACAACAACCACATGTACGTCGCCTCAGCCCGCGGCCTGCCGCAGGCCGATCTGCGTGTCAACCTGCCCGGGCAGTATGGTGTGCTAGGTGAGACGCTGACAACGCTCAAGCCCAGTATGTGCAGCAATCCCAGCAATGATCCAGAACTGAAGCGGTTCGTCGCATTTCACAACTCACCGGTAGCGATCTGCATACCGCTTGTCGTCGGACTGGAAATCTACGGCGTACTGATCTTTGGACATGCCGATGAGCGCTTCTTCTCCGCCGATCGCGTCGAGGTGCTGGAGGCGATTGCCCACCAAGGGATGATCGCGCTGCAGAACGCCCGCCTTTACCGGGATCTGGAGCAGGAAAAGGAACGAATCGCTGAGATCCAGGAAGATGCCCGCCGCAAGCTGGCGCGCGACCTGCATGACGGCCCGACCCAATCCATCGGCGCGATCGCGATGCGAGTTAACTTCGCCCGGCGGCTAGTACAGCGCGATCCAGAGAAGGCCGGGGAAGAACTGTTCAAGATCGAGGAGCTTGCACGCCGGACCACAAAGGAAATCCGCCAAATGCTTTTCACACTCCGACCGCTCGTGCTCGAGTCGGAAGGTTTGGTCGAGGCCTTGCGTCAATTGGCCGAAAAGACGCTCGAGAATCACGAGCAAAACGTCATCGTCGAGGCTAAAGACAATGTCGTTGCGGATATGGAAGTCGGGAAACAGGGCGTGATCTTCTTTATCGTTGAGGAAGCTGTCAGCAACGCTCGCAAACACGCCCGCGCCAAGCACATCTGGGTGCGACTAAAGAAACGCAGCGATGTGCTCCAGTTGGAAATCGAGGACGATGGCGTCGGCTTTGATGTCGAAAGCGTGCAGGCTAACTATGAGCAGCGCGGCAGCCTGGGCATGATCAATCTGTATGAACGGACCGAGCTCGTAAACGGAATTCTCAAGTTCGATTCAAAACCTGGCCGGGGCACGCGTATCACAGTCGCCATCCCCATGACGAATGAAGCGGCCGAGAAGCTCCACCGTCCTGGCTATGTAGCCTGAAGCTCCTGTTTTTCCACATTTCATTACAGGCATACTGACCGCATCCTAAACTGCGTGGCTGAACGATTCCTACCCTGGTCTGGTATAGTGTATGCCCACAAGCACTCCAACCCATTCGAGGTGAAAATGATCGCCGAGACTGCCCGCGAGCTGCGGGAGAATGTACAGCAGGTTATCGTCGGCAAGGACGAGCCGATCAACCTTGCGCTGGTCGCCGTGCTGTGCGGCGGCCATATTCTTATTGAAGACGTCCCAGGCATCGGTAAAACCACGCTGGCGAGAGCGCTGGCTGTATCGCTTGGCTGTAGTTTCAAGCGCATCCAGTTTACGCCGGACCTGCTGCCATCCGATGTCACCGGGTTGAACTGGTTTAATCAGAAAGCCCAGGAGTTTGAATTCCGACCCGGGCCGGTCATGACCCAGGTCGTCCTGGCAGATGAAATTAACCGGGCAACTCCCCGCACCCAATCCGCGCTGCTTGAGGCGATGCAGGAGCGCCAGGTGACGGTGGATGGGGTGACCCACCCCCAACCCAAGCCTTTCCTTGTCCTCGCCACGCAGAATCCGATCGAGCTGGAAGGCACCTTCCCGCTGCCTGAAGCGCAGATCGACCGCTTCATGCTCTGCCTGGCGATTGGTTACCCGAGCGAGACGGAGGAGAGCGAGATTTTAGAACGGTTTCAGGCCGCAGATCCGCTGGAGTCGCTGCAGCCGGTGACGAATCCCTCGCAAATTCTCGAGCTGCAGGAACAGCGCAAGTCTATTCGGGTTGAGGCCAGCATCCGTGATTACATTGTAAAGATTGCCCGCGCCACACGCGTTCACGAGGAAATTGAGTTAGGTGCGAGCCCGCGCGCGACCCTGGCACTGTACCAGGCGAGCCAGGCCTGGGCAGCGATTCAAGGCCGCGAGTATGTACTGCCCGACGATGTCAAGCTCCTTGCACCTCAAGTTCTCACCCACCGCCTGATGATTTCCCCACAAGCTCAACTGCGCGGGCGCAGGCCGGAAGAACTGGTCGGGGCGATCGTAAACTCGGTGCCGGTGCCGGTCGAAGATTAGGATGTCGCCCAATCGCTGGCTGCCGCTGCTGGGCTTGATCTATGTACTCGGAGCAGTATTCCGGGTGCAGTTCCTGACCACGCTGTCGGCCACGCTGGCCGTCTTGATCGCCATCACCTCCTGGTGGCGGGCCCGGTCTCTGGATGCGGTCCATTACCGGCGGAAGCCCTTCTTCCGCCGTGCTTTTCCAGGCGAGCAAGTGGCGCTGACCATCGAGGTTGAGAACGACAAGTTGCTGCCGCTCTCCTGGCTGCGGGTTGAAGATCCCTGGCCGCTGGCCGTCGCCCCCGACGAGGATGGGCTCCTGGCCCCTTCACACCTGCCGGATCAGGGATTACTAACGAATGTTTTCAACCTGCGCTGGTTCGAGACCAAGCGCAGGCACTATTCGCTTCATTTCCGCCAGCGCGGCGTGTACCGCGTGGGCCCGGTTCGCATGCAGTCGGGCGATATCTTCGGCATGTACGAATTGAGTTCGGAGGCCGACCGGGGGGAGTACCTGACGGTTTTTCCCGCAATTCTCCCGGTTGAGACTCTGGAACTTCCGGCACGGGATCCTTTTGGGGACCACCGCTCGCGACGCAAGATCTTCGAAGATCCCAACCAACCGATCGGCGTACGTGATTACCGCCCGGAGGATGGTTTCCGGCGCGTGCATTGGCCGGCTACAGCCCACACCGGCCAATTGCAGGTGAAAGTCTACCAACCGACCGCGGCGCAGGTCGCGGTCGTATGCATGAATGCCAGCACCTTCATGCGAAACTGGGAAGGATTCTACCCCGAACTATTTGAGCGGGTGATCAGCGTGTCAGCCACCCTCGTTGATCACTTCATCGAAATGGGATACCAGGTGGGTCTTATCTCGAATGGGAGTCTGGCCCACTCCGACCGGCCGTTCAACATCCCACCCGGCCGGTCACCGAGGCAGCTCGGACGCCTGCTGGAGGCGCTAGCCGGCGTGACGCCCATGGTCATGGTACCGTTTGAATCCTACCTGATTCGGGAAATGCCCAGGGTGCCCTATGGTGCAAGCTTACTCGTGGTTACGGCAATCACCACACCAGAACTGCAAGACACTCTTATCAAGTTGAAGCGGCATGGTCGCGGGATTCGATTGCTCTCCCTTGCAGCGAACCCCCCACAAGCGATTCCGGACATTCCCATCTCGCACATTCCCTTCCATGAAAATCGAGAAGACCATTTTGAACCAAAGCAAGCTTGACATCCTGGAAGAGGATAATGGCCGCGATCGGGCCTGAATATTCAGATCATAAGACTGATCCCGGTTCAGCGTTGAACGCCTGGCAGCTGTTGACCCTGTTGCCCTGGCTGCTGATGCATCTTATCGGTCTGACCACAGTCTGGACCCTCACGTTTAGGATGAACCCACCTGCTGTAGCATGGCTTGTCTTTACTCTGGTTGTGATCAGCTCTTTTACAGTCGCTGGAGTTCTGGATTGGCTACGTTTCAAACCTCAGCCCCAGCAGGTAGTCCTGATCGGGCTGCTCGTGGTACAGCTCACCATCGGCTTGCGATGTCTTGTTTATGGCAATGAAATTGTTCCCCTTTTTCAGATCCTGTCCAACGTGATCTCGACGAGTCTGGTGGGGGGCAAGCGAGTCATGATCCTTCTAGCCACTGCAGGAATCATGTATGCATGGCGGAAAGGTATTCGCGGATGGCAGGGGTGGATTGGCCCGCTTGCGGTGGGAAAAACGCTCCGCAATGGGATCCTGTTCTTCTTCGTGCTGGGTATGTATGCGATCTCCTTGAAAACCCGGGTACCAATCCTCGAATTCCTTCTCTTTCTCTTTGCTGGGTTGCTCGCGATGGAGGCTGCACGTCTCTCAGTTCAGGCTCATCAACGTGGCGGTAGAAGTGTCCCAGTCGATAAAACTTGGGTATTCAGCCTGGCTGGCGCTGCTGCCATGGTGCTGATTGTCGCCTCTGGAATTGCGAATTCTGCAGGCTTGTTCTTAGCAGAGGTCTTGTCCTCAATCCTGGGCGTGGCATTCGCAGGTCTGCTGCGTTTGGTTGCGCGCTTGCTTGAACCCGTTGTCTTCCTCTTAATCGAAGCCTGGAACCATCTTATGACCCGGCTGTGGAATGTATCCGATGCATGGCCCACACTCTCAACGGATGCCGCCAGCCAGATCAGCGAGCAGATGACCAGGCTTGCCGGCGAGGTACAGCCGTATGCATGGTCAGAGGACCTGAAGAAAGTTCTGCTGTGGGTTGGATTGTTCGTCATCATTGCTGGCCTTGGCATGGTGATTATCCTGACACTTCGAAGAGGAACTGGTTTGCGCAAGATGGATGCCCTGCTCGAAACGGATGGTCATTCCACGAATGCGCTGCGGGAAGTATTACGCAAGCTGTCAGACTATCGCCGATTCGGACAGCGGGTCTTTCAATTCTTGAATCCTGCCAGGCGATGGATTGCCGCAGCGCGGATTCGCCGGATTTATACTCAACTATTGCATGCATTAGCGAAGCTGAATCGGGAACGGATCCCAGCCGAAACCCCGCTGGAGTATCTGCTCCGCATGAAGGCGGATTTCCCGGAAGCCGCCGTTGATCTGGAAATTATCACTGTAGGATACTTGCGGGTGCGTTATGGGGAGTTTGCTGAGCATAGTGAAGATGTTGCGGCGGTTGAGCGCTCATGGGCACAAGTGCGCCGCTTATTTACGTTGAAGGGTCATCCCCATTCCTATAGCTCTGTTTCGTAGACCGCCCAGGTATTGGATCTCTCAGACCCATGATAAGAACACCGCCGTTCGATCCCAATCAGTCTGTTCAGGTGACGGGGCGAGATCTGAACCTGATCACGGTTCGCCCATGGCGCGAGCTTTCTGTACTGGCCTTGATCAGTATGGAGGTGAGCTGGGTATTCGCATGGTACACCTTCCTGGCCGGCGATCAGGTCGATATCAAATTCCCGTGGAGATACATCTATTTGTTCCTGACGATGACAGGAGCTTACCTCCTCGCCCGGATCGCGTTCCTGGTCCGATTGCGGGTTAAATACCGTCGGGCATTCCTGCTACTCGCTTATGCAATTTCTACAGGACTTCTCATCCAGGGTTTGCAACCCCCAGGGGCGGCATCCAGTCTTCGGTTGATCGTCCTTCACATGAAAGAGAGTTTTCATGACACGCGGAATATGTTTCCGGTTGAGATGGTCCAGGTAACTCTTTCAACCTATCTATGGTATCGGGCGCTCTCCTTTGCCCAAAGTCGAATCGATCCGAAGATTGCGCTGGGCAACTTCAGCCTGGGTGCGGCGATGTTGCTATTGATAGGCTTTACAGTCGCGTTCAAGGGAGGGGGGAGCCCCAGCGTACAGCTCGCAATTTTTGGTGTTTCAGCTTTGCTATCACTCGGCACAGCCCGTATCTCATCCCTTCACAGGCTACGGGGTGGGCACAGAGTATCCTTCAGCAAGCCCTGGATCATGGCTGTCCTGTTTGCCTCATTGCTCATCACACTGCTCGCCCTCTCGCTCGGACACCTGGCTGCTGGCGGGATCGCTTCATTTGTTTCGTTTCTATTCCAGTGGCTGATACGGCTGGTCCTGCTGATCGCAGTGATACTAGTAAGTCCGATCATTTTGCTGGCATTCCTGGTCGGATCCTGGCTGGAAAATGTCTCGCTCTTTACGGATGTCGGCAGGGAACTCTCGAAATTCATCGAACTGATGATCGGTCTGCTGGTTGACATCGAGCAAAGCCTGCAGGGACGATTTAGCCTGCAAGTGGATCTCTGGGTGTGGAAACCCCGGGTACTTTCGTGCATCATCATCGCTCTGCTCGGGCTCGCCTTCTGGTGGTTAGGACGGCAATGGCGCTTGCCCTGGAGTGTGACGAATGAAGGGTATGACGAACATGATCAGGCTGAAGGATGGAAGGCCAGGCGGGTTTCGCTGCTACTTAAGCAAGGACTGCAGCAGGTTGCCAGCCAGGTACGAAGCATGCTCCCAAGAAGGGGTTTACTGGGTGCGCTGCGCATTCGCCGCCTCTACACTCGGTTAATTCGCCTGTGTGGTGAACTCGGATTTCCACGGTCAACTGCTGAGACGCCGCTTGAATTCCTGCCAACGCTCTGGCAGCTATTCCCGCGTTCGAGGGAGGATGCGCGCCTGATGACGGAAGCCTACAACCGCGTTCGCTACGGCGAGCGGCCAGAGACGCGTTCCGAGGTAGAGCTTGTCGAGCAGGCCTGGTCCAGGATCAAGGGTGAGGCAGGCCTGTTACGGCAGGCACAGCGGCAGATGAAGGCCCGGTGAAAAGAGGGTTCGTGATCCTGGCGATCATTACAGACATGACCCCGGTCCTTCCGGGGGCATGAAATATACGAATCCAAGTCAGTGCAGTTTTTAATGATGGAAGACAGGCTGTACCCGAGAGGGGGTCAATCTTCTGGAACATCTCCCATGACTTCGGATCTCTCGATTTCCATTGCGGCTTCGGGCTGGGCTTCGCTCACAGGATCATCCGCTTCGGCCTCGATCTCTGAACCGGATTCTGCGGCAGCTTCCGGCTTGCTGATCTCGTCCACTGCAAGCTCTTCCGCGATCGCTGAACCAGCCTCTTCATCCGTCTCTGCCCTGGATCGACGTTTCTCCATCCATTCCATCTGCTCGTCGTAGCTGACCTGTTTCAAGCTAAGCGCCATTCGATGGCGATCAGGTTCGATCGAGAGAATACGGACGAGGACCGGATCATCTGATTTCACCACGTCGGTCGGTGTCCCTGGCCCGATGATGTCCATCTCACTCGAGTGGATCAAGCCTTCTATCCCATCCGGAAGCGTGACAAACGCTCCGAAGTGCACAACATTGCTGACGATCCCTTCCACCAGGTCACCCTCGGAATAATGTTGGGTGATATCGTCCCACGGGCTGGGCAGGAGGTCCTTCCGACTAAGGCTGACTCGCTCGCGATCGACATCGACGTCTTTGACCATGACCTCAATCTCATCACCAATATCCAGAACCTCGCCCGGATCGCCAATATCATCCCAGCTCAGTTCGGAGCGGTGGATCAGGCCGTCAATTCCACCAAGTGCTACGAACGCACCGAAATCGGTTAGATTTACCACTCGGCCTTTGATCTTTTGACCGGCTTCCAGTTCCTCCAGCCGGTTCTTGCGGCGAGCTTTCTCGGCTGCTCGGCCAGAGAGGATCAAACGATTCCGCTTGCGGTCGACTTCGAGCACCTTCAAGAGCATTTCTTCACCAACGCTCTCGCGTTTGACGCGCTTCAGCGCTTCCATATCGCCGCGTGAGCGCGCATCCGGCAGGTGCGAATTTGGCACGAAGCCTTCCAGGTACCCGAACCGGACCAGCACGCCGCCCCGGTTGCGCCCAACGACCTCGAACTCCTCCTCCTGGCCGCCTTCGAGCATCGCTTCGGCGCGTTCCCAGTCTTCCTTTGCCAGGCCCTTAGAAAGCGATACCAGCAGGTCACCGCTGATGCTCGGTGAGCGCAGTACTCTCACGGGCATCACCTCGCCCTCTTCCAGGTTGGCGAGATCGTCTTCGGCCAAACGACTTAGATCATTGCGTGGCACGATGGCATCTCGCTTCGCGCCGACGTCGATCAGAATCGAATCATCATCTACATGGATAATTTCACCCTGCAGGAATTCGCCCCGCTTCGGCGGTTGGTAATCGTAGTCATCCAGCAGCTGTTCCATGGTTTCTGGTGCTTCTGTGCGTTCCTTAACATCAGGCCATTTTGGGTCCATACGGGTATTCTTGTTTCCTCCTTCTAAGGGATTTCGCCGAAAGGCGATTTTAATCTGCCATAACAGCCTGTTCAGGATTCCTCCTGCGTGACAGTCATGACAATTTCATTCAGCTTCTTATGGGCTTCTTCTTGCGGTATTTCCATGCTGATCGACCATTCTTTCACAAATCGGTCGGTCAGCTTCTGCAGCGCGCGCATTTCGGTATCGTTGAGTGATTTCTCGTGCTTGCGCGCCCAGAGATCTCGAATCAGGGCGGCTGTTGTCTTCAACTTACCATCAAGTGTATGTTCCCGAATCCGTTTGCGGCGTATTTTGTGCATCTTGGCCATCGTCTTGCCCGGCTCGGATAGCAACCGGACGACACGCTTAAACTTCCTGGGACTGGCGATTGGCCGTACTCGGTCGCTCACGTCGGCGCCAACCGGAATCCAGAATACGCTGTCTTCCGTTCTTACCCGGTAGCAGCGGGTCTTTTCACCGCGGACAAGTTTGTTCTCGACACGGACGATCTTACCGATCCCATGCGAGATATGAACGATCCAATCGCCTTTGTTAAACTGCGGCTCTGAGCCGTTCGATCCATCCTTTGATTTCTTGCCTTTTCTGGCCATGTACTTGTCACTCCTGCAAGGATTCCATCACGCGGCGGTACAGATAGCGGACGTCGAATGGCTTATAGATGACGGCGTCAGGTTTTATCTCCTGCAGCCACCGCTTGTCCGGGCGATCAAGCGTTGTAATCAAGATCGGGCGGTTCTTGGCGTCGTCAATCTCATCGTCCAGATAGACCTCGACCAAGCGATCGATTGAGTCCGATGGACGGAGGTCAAGGATCAGCAATTCAGGATCTTCCCGCTCGAGCAGGCTGAGCGCGAAACGGGTGTCGCTGGCCTGGAGAACGCGCAAGCCCTGCTGCTCCAGCGAGGCAGCGATCACGCGCCGAAGTTGGTGATCAGGTTCCACGAGCAGAATCGTCCCCGTTGGACTGACCTCGGCCTGTTTTTCTTGGAGCATTATTAAGCCCTTTTGGCGCTCATTGCGCACATGTAGCGTGCTGGTTCAGAGCATAAGAAAGAGTGAAGCCGATGGCACAATGCCCCTGCGGCTCCACTCCGGCTATTATTCATGCAGATGTCTTCCGTAATTCTTCGCTGAAGTCAGTTGCTCAGCTCCTTGGCACGTTCATCCAGCAGGGTTGAGCCCTGTTCCAGCCATTCAGCGACCGTATGACGCCCACGTTCGACCTGCTCTTCGATCGAGCGGCGGCCGTCCAGGACCATGTCGTTCGCCTTCTGCCTGAGTGCCATTGCCTGCGCCCTGATCTCGGCCTGCGTTTCGTCGCCTGAATGGGGAGCGAGCAGCAGCGCTGCGATGTAACCTGCGGCTCCACCGATCAGGGAACCCAACAGGAAGGAACCTGCCGAGCTGGAACTTCTCTTTCCGTTTTCCATGGTTCATTGCTCCTTTCAAACCGTCACAGATTCGAAGTTTTCATAGAATTCTTCGATAACGCATGCTGAGCATATCAGCCGATTCTTGCTAAATGCTCTCCTTCAGAGGTGGAAACTCACAATATTCTTGCCCGGCAGCTATAAAAGAAGCAGGCGCACCGGGCGCCTGCTTCCTTACGTAAATCTTGAATGAATGGGAAGCGGTCTATGTATGGACGAAATCAACCAGCTCGCGGCGCATCCCCGGATGCCGCAGGCGGCGCAGCGCCTGAGCTTCGATCTGGCGCACACGCTCGCGCGTGATGCCCATCTTCTCACCAATTTCCTTCAGCGTGTGCACCTTTCCATTCTCAAGCCCGTAGCGCAGCCGCAGGACAAGTGCTTCACGATGCGGAAGGGTTTCAAGGACCTCCTGCACCCGTTCCTCCAGGATATCCTGGACCGTGATCTCTTCCGGTGCTGGGGCTTCTTCGTCCTCAATGAAGTCCCCGATGACAGCATCGCTGTCCTGTTCGGTCGGCTTTTCAAGCGAGAGCGGCCGCTGGGCAACTCGCAGCATGTAATCGACCTCTGCTGGCTCGATGCCGAGATGCTCAGCCAATTCCTCACGTCCCGGGTCGCGGCCGAGATCCTGTGTGAGCCGATGGCGGCTGCGCAGCATGCGGTTGATCCGGTCACCCATATGGACCGGGATGCGGATCGTGCGACCATGGTCAGCGACCAGGCGGGTTACCGCCTGGCGGATCCACCAGGTGGCGTAGGTTGAGAATTTATGGCCGCGGCGGTAATCAAACTTCTTCACCGCTCGCATCAAGCCGACATGCCCTTCCTGGATTAGATCCAGCAGGGGCACTCCCCGGCCGACATACTTTTTCGCTACGCTGATCACGAGGCGGGAGTTGGCCATGATTAAATGTTCGCGTGCGGCCATGCCGTCTTCAATCAGGGCTTCCAGCCGTGCCCGCCGCTTCACGTTCGAGCCGCCCTGGGCTAACTCGCTGCGCATCTTCCTCCCGCGCTCGATGCGCTTGGCCAGCTCCACTTCCTCATCACGAGTAAGAAGCGGAACGCGCCCGACCTGGCTCAGGTAGAGACCGATGGTGTCGCCCGAGTCAATCGCGTGGATGGCGCTGACCTCGGCCAGGTCGATCTCGTCGTCCTCTGCCTCGGTTTCGGGCTGTGCGCCAAGTTCGAGCTTGCGGGTTGCCAGTTGATCATCGTCGAGGAATTCAATTCCTGCCGCGATGAGTCCGTCGTAGAAACGCTCCAGGGTTGTAATCGATGTCTCTGGCTCGGGAAGGACGTTCATCAGATCATCGAGGCTGACATAGCCTTGATCCTCTCCCAGTCGGAGCAGCTGCAGAAATGCCGTCCGCTCCTCGGGCGAGAGGCCTTCCAACTCGGGATTTTCCTTTGCAGTGATGTCCATCCGTTCCATTTCTTTGCTCATACGCGCACCAATTCCTTCTACAGCAAACAAGCTGAGCACCACCCGATGGGCGGTTAACGGGTATAGGATCTTGGGTTGAATGGGAGCCGGTAGTCTAACTGGAGGATAGCTATTCTGGCTTGATCGCAGCTATCCCTGGGCATCCTGAATGATCATCCACACCATGTACAGTGTACAACGATTTGCTTAATGAAATCTTAATCCCCAAGCTTAAATCTTGCTTAAATCTCTCTAAAAAAGCCCTTGAACCAGGAATTCCGCATGATGGATACCGATAACGCAGGGATTCCGTTCATTCACAGGCGTCAAAACGTAGGGTTTTCGAATCGTTTCCCGGAAGAACTCAAGCGGTGAAAGTGAAAATTATCAAGATTCGAACAGGTAGCCGACACCCCAGCGGGTTCGGATATAGCGGGGCTCATCCGGATCCGGTTCGATCTTCTTCCTGAGGCGGCTGATATGTACGAACAGGTCGTGACGGCTGCGATCCTGGCTGTCCTGGTAGAGGTGGTCGAGCAGCTGAGCGTACGTCAGGACATGGCCTTGATTGTGGGCGAGATAAGCGAGCAGCGAGTATTCGGTTGGCGTTAGCTCGATACGCTTGCCGTGACTCCAGACTTCTTGGGCGTCGAAGTGGATCATCAAACCCCCCGAGCTGAATTGATCCGCTTCGCGCTCGGACCAGGCTTCCCGCCGGCGCAGTACGGCGCGAATGCGAGCGAGCAGCTCCGGTGTCTGGAACGGTTTGACAATGTAATCGTCTGCACCAGCATCGAGCGCCGCAATCAGGTCCTCTTGTGCGCTGCGGGAAGTGACCATCAGCACCGGGATATTCGACCAGCGCCTCAGGTTGCGGCAGACGCTGAGCCCATCCATGTCGGGCAGCATCCAATCCAGCAGCAC
>Ga0315534_1000049_pt1 | contig 58390 bp, 53 predicted proteins | sample SalMarSW160240MG_FD_203094 | JGI IMG/M metagenome (GOLD analysis project Ga0315534, IMG submission 203094) | Salt marsh sediment microbial communities from the Plum Island Ecosystem LTER, Massachusetts, United States - Salt Marsh Sediment SW1602-40 ... | reverse complement strand
GCTGCATGCCCAAGGACTGCTGCGCAGGTAACAATTCGAACACCTTGGCGTGATCCTCGAGTTCGGGGATCGCCGGATATCCCCAGGAATAGCGTTTTCCCTGCCCCTCGGCAAGGCCCAGTTCGCGACTGATGTGTCGATGCAGATACTCAGCAGTCGCCTCCGCCGTTTGCACCGCCAGACCGTGCGTGAAGTAACTCTCGCTGTAATCCCCGGCTTGCTGCAGCTCGTTGATGTGGTCGCTGGCCTGCGCACCGACTGTCACGACCTGAAAGGCGACCACATCCATCCTGCCGCTTTCTACAGAAGCGAAGTAGTCACTGAGGCAGAGGCGCTCGCCATCCGGCTGGCGGGGAAAATGAAAACGCGTGAGGATTTGCGGCTGTCCGTCTTCGAACGTTTGGGGATCGTAGATCAGCAGTTCGTCTTCTTGCGCCTGCGCCGGCCAGTAACCGTACACGCCCTGGGGTTTCAACCAACCTTCTTTCAAAGCTTGTTTCTGCATGCGCTGGAGACGATCTTCGAATTCACTTTCCAACGTATCCCATTCCTCGCCGCGCGTGTTCTTGGCGCCCCAGGAGAGACGAAAGAGCTCGTTCTTGAAAAGGTGCTGGAATACGATTTCCAGCGGCATTTCTTCCACAACGCGCGGCCCCCAATGTGGCGCTGTGGGGATTTCCTCGGCCAATTCCACGTCGGATGTGCCAGTCCTAGGCTTTCGCACCCGGGGCGGCCGGCTGATTTCGCGCTCCGCTTCCGCAAGACGATCGGCGACCAGCCGGGCGCGTTGATCGGGATGCTGCAGTTGGTCCATGACGCTGAGCCCCTCGAAGGCATCCTTGCAGTAGAAAACCCCCGGGGCATAGGCTGGGCCGTCTTCGGTGAAGAGGATGCGCCGCCCGAAGCGACGGTTGATCGCCGCGCCGCCAATCAACACGGGAAATTCCAATCTGCGGCGTTGCAGCTCGTTGACAATCAAGGGCATTTGCTTGCTGGTGCTCACGAGCAGGGCGCTCAAACCAATGGCATCGGCGCTGACTTCGACAGCTTTGTCGATGATCACGTTGGCGGGCACCTGTTTGCCGAGATCGTAAACTTGATAGCCGTTGTTAGCGAGAATGGTTTTGACCAGATTCTTGCCGATGTCGTGCACGTCCCCGTATACAGTGGCTAGAACGATGCTGCCTTTGGAAACCCCCTCCTGGCGCTCGAGGAAGGTCTCGACGTGCGAGACGGCCAGCTTCATCACCTCCGCCGACTGCAGCACGAAGGGCAAAATCAGTTCGCCTGCGCCAAAACGGTCACCGACTTCCTTCATGGCCGGCAGAAGCACGGTATTAAGCATCTCCACCGCGCCTTGCGCTTTGTCTTCTGCGGAGAAATCCGAGAGGATTTCGTCGATGTCGGCTTGCACACCTTCCTTGTGGCGGTGCAGGATGCGCCAGTGAATGCGCTCCTGGGCGGTCATGTCTGCGGTGGGATCGATGCTGGTTTCCGCTGTAACGACCACCAATTCAAAGTGCTCGATCAGGCGCTGCAAGGCGTCCGCACGTCGGTTGAAAATCAAATCCTCTGCCAACTGGCGCTCCGCTTCCGGAATCTCCATGTACGGGGTGATGTGCGCCGGGTTGACGATGGCCATGTCCAGACCGGCCTGCACGCAGTGGTAGAGCATGACGCTGTTGAGCACAGCCCTGGCCGGCTTGCTCAAACCGAAGGATACGTTGGAGACTCCGAGGGAAGTGAATACGCCGGGGAGTTCGGCTTTGATACGGCGAATGCCTTCAATGGTCTCGGTGGCCGAATCGGCGAATTCGGGATCCCCGGTGGCCAGTGTGAAGGTCAGGGCATCGAAGATCAAGTCCTCGGGCCGCAAGCCGATTTCGTCTACTGCGAGAGCGAGTATCTTCTTGGCGATTTCGAGTTTACGCTCGGCCGTTTTGGCCATGCCGGCTTCGTCGATGGTGAGGGCGATCACCGCGGCGCCGTGATCGAGGGCCATCCGCAGCACGCTTTCGATCTTCTCTCGGCCGGACTCGAGGTTAACCGAGTTGAGCACGCAGCGTCCCGGGGCGGCTTTCAACGCCGCCCGCATGACGTCTGGTTCGGTAGAGTCGATCACCAGCGGCGCTTCGACACTCATGGATAACTTGTGCACGATCTGCTGCATCGTGTCGGCTTCGTCGTCGCGCTCGGTCAGCGCCACGCACACGTCCAGGGCGTGGGCGCCGCGTGCGATCTGCTGGCGCCCGAGCGTCACGATGGCGTCGATGTCCCTGGTAAGGATCCATTCTTTCGCCTTGCGCGAACCCTGGGTGTTGATGCGTTCTCCAATGAGCAGCGGCGGCGGCTCTTGACGCATGGCGATGGATTGCAGTGCGGAGGAGAGCCGCGCCGGGGATTGCGCCGGCCTGGGAGGATGGTCTCGGCCGTGCAGCGCCTCGACGAGCGGTTTGAGGTGAGTGGGCGTCGTTCCACAACAGCCGCCGACGATACTGATGTTGTGTTTCTCGACAAAATCCAGCATATCCGCCACGAATGGATCGGGTTCGAGCGGATACACCGCCTCGCCGTCCACGTTGAGTGGAAGTCCGGCGTTGGGGATGCAGGACACCGGCAGGGCGGCATGTTCGCCCAGGTAGCGGATCGGTTCGCGCATATGTTCGGGCCCTGTGGAGCAGTTCAAGCCGATCACGTCTATCGGCAGGTGCTCGAGGGTGGTCAACGCGGCCGAAATGTCGGTGCCCAGCAGCATGCGCCCGGAGGTGTCCAGCGTGACCTGGGCCTGGATGGGGAGCAACTCCCCGGTTTCTTCGAAAGCCTTGTGAATGCCGTGGATGGTGGCTTTCACTTCAAGGATGTCTTGTGCGGTTTCGATCAGCAGTACGTCGACACCGCCCTGAATCAGGCCCACGGCCTGTTCACGGAACACGTCGACCAGCTCGTCGAAAGTGATGTCTGAGAGGTCGGGATCGTCCGCCGAGGGGAGTTTGCCGGATGGACCCATCGAGCCGGCGACGAAGCGTGGTTGCCCGGGTGTGCCGTATTCGTCCGCCAACCGCCGCGCCAGCGACGCGGCAGCCTGGTTGATCTCGATCACTCGCTCCGCCAAGCCAAATTCCGCCAGCGTGATGCGGTTGGAGCGGAAGGTGTCGGTCTCGATCACATCGACGCCGACTTCGAGGAAGGACCTGTGCACCGCTTCGACGGCGTCGGGTTTGGTGAGCACGAGCACGTCGTTGCAGCCTGCGTAGCTTTCACCGCCGAAGTCGTCTGCGCTGAGCTGCATGGCCTGCAGGCTGGTGCCCATGGCGCCGTCGTAGACCAGGACGCGTTGTGCGAGGGCGTCCAGGTAGCGGCGATTGGTGTAGCGACTTTGATTCAAGAGCGTTACTCCTGCTCGCATGAAAAGAAACCCCTTCAGGAAGAAGGGGCTTTATTGCCTACGCAAGCGTTCCCTCATCTTCCAGAAGACCGGATTGTATCGGGTCCTCTGCCGGAGTTGGCACCATCCATCGGTGGTTGCCGAGGCTTCACAGGGCCGGTCCCTCCGCCTCTCTCGATGAGCGACCGGCGAGTCAACGCCGGTCTATTCGGATAACGTTTGTCAGTTTACCACGTCCGCGCTGCGGATGTCAATTAATTGGATGGTCAAAGGGGGGCAGCGCCTCGTCAGCGCCACCCCCCTGGCGGCAGATGAATTATGGCGTGCAGGGATCTCCGGGGACGGCGCCGTCGGGGCAAGGAACGGTACACACCGGGTCTCCGCCCCTTTCGGATTGGACCAGGCAACCGAGGATGGGGGTCTTCGTCGGCAGCGGAGCGGGAATGTAGACCTTGGTGCCGTCGACGTCCCCCTCGGTCTCGACGATAGCCCGCAGAATCCAGCAGATTCCATTCCAATCCGGGTTGTTGATCACCAACCAGGTTCCCTCCTGATTGCGGCCGATCACTTCGGCGCTTTCGCCCGCCAGCAGGTAGCCGGCATCTTCGTAATCGGTGCTGTCGCCTTTGCGGCAGGTGGTGTTCTGGGGGGCGAAGAGCATGGGCACGAGCGGCTCGGGCGTGGGTGTTGCGGTAGGTTCTTGCGTGGGTTGTTCGTCTGCAGAGGACGTATCACCGCCTTCGCTTTCGAGTTCGAAAGCGCCGGTGTCACAAGCGCTTCCCGAAGGTTGCGGTCTCGAGACGCCGCGTTGATCCTGCGCCACCGCAGCGGCGGCAACATCGCTGCAGTCGGTGACAAGATTGAAAGCGATACTGGTGGATGAGATGGCGAAGGTCGGTGTGAAACCACCATTATCGCTGAAGCTGCCCAGCATCGGATCCATGTTGATCGAAATACCGGGGCAATCACCGACATTGTCAATATTTTCACCGAGGGCCTGGAAGGATCCACCTCCAATATCACAATTTTCCTGCATGCCGGGATCATACAAAATGCTGTTCTTGATCTGCGTGTTTCCGACGATTTGGAATATCGATTTGCCTCTATCGGCGCTCCCGGCCTTCAACGTTGCGAAGCTTAAGGAAAGATCGCCAACGTTCAAGATGTTGGCGCCATTTTGGGACACAATGTTCGAGGAAAACGAGACGTTGGTTGCGATGACCTGTCCATGGTTAATGATTGCGCCTCCATGATAAGCGATGTTTGAGTCAAAGGCGGATTCCTGAATTGTCGCGGTGCCCTGGTTGTATATGGCTCCGCCCGTAGCGTACATGCCCAGCGTGTAATTCTGGATGAAGTAAGTTTCGCTGATGTCTACGCTTCCGGCTTCATTATAGATGCCACCGCCGTGTCCAGGACTTCCCGCGGGAGGTTGAAGGCCAGCGGTGTTGTTCTCGAAGGTGATTTCGTCCCTTAGGGTGAGGTCCCCGTTATGACTGTAGATCGCGCCGCCATTTTGCGCACAACCGTTCAGCTCGAAAAGGGTGCTGGCGATGTCGAAACGACCGTTCCAGATGTAGATCGCCCCGCCGTTGCTGGGTGAGGTAGAATTTTGGACCATCGCTGTGTTCTCATGGAAGGTATTTCCGCCGAGGGTAAAGCGGCCGTCTTCGGCGTAGATGGCGCCGCCATGCGAGCGAGATTCATTGTTGAGGAAGGACACGTTGTAGAAGGCGAACTGCGCTTCGGCGCTTTCGCTGTAAAGCGCGCCGCCCTGCCAGGCGATGTTTTCACGGAAGGTCGTGTGGTTGAGAGTCATGGGGATGCCGACGTCCCCGGCGCTGAAGATAGCTCCACCTTGGTATGCGTGGTTGTCCAGGAAAATCGTGTCCTGATCGGAAGTGACGGTTCCGCGGTTGAAAATCGCGCCTCCGACGGTTTGACTGAGATTGGCTTCCAGGGTTACCTGATTCAAGGTGAGTCCACCTCCGTCGTTATAGATCGCGCCGCCGCCGGGATCGACTTCATCTGGATTTTCCTCGCTTCTGCCGCCGTATAAGCTCATTTCGTCTAACCGCAAACCGCCTTCAGCGGTAATGAAGAAGAAGCGAAATTTGTGGTTCGCCGATGGAGAACGTTGCAGCAGCGCTGCGTTGCCGTTGATGCGCATATTCGTGGTGATGATCGGGAGTGCGTTGTAGCCGTGACCGCCGTCGTCGTTATCCGCGGAATTGAAGGTGTAGGTGCAATTCGGATCGAGATGGATGATGGTGGTGTCGTTGTTTGCGTTGGCTGTATTAATGGCGTTGACCAGGTCGTTCACGCTGCAGTTGACATTGATTTCGGAGGGTGGGTTGCAGCCGGCAAGCAGGATAGTGATGAACAAGGCTGTAAATATCAAGGCGCTGGATTTCATTTTTATATTCATTGCAATCCCTCTCTTTTCTCTTCATGGAACGTAGAAGAGAACCATCTCTCAAGGGGAATGTGCTGGCAAAGCGAGTGGTTCGAAGCCCCTCCTACACCTTATAACGAAATCTTCATACAACTTGTGACACATTGATTGTCCATCTTGAGTGCTGCGATATAACCATTCAATTGAGGTCAACATGTTAAGTGACCGGGACGGAGCGCATTGACAAAATGGGTCGTCTATGATATTCTAATAATAGAATATTATAGTATTAGGATAATGAGATGACCAACGCAAAACTGGCGATATTGAGTCTGGTGGCGGAAAAACCCCGGCATGGCTACGAAATCGAAAGCGTGATCGAGGAACGCGGCATGCGCGAGTGGACAGAAATCGGTTTCTCCTCGATTTACTACCTGCTTAAGAAACTGGAGGGCGAAGGCCTGCTTGAGGGGAGTCTGGAGGCGGCCGAGCGCGGCCCGGCGCGTAAAGTCTATCGGGCAACAGCTGCCGGACGTAAAGTGCTGAAGGAGGGCGTATTGGAAGCGCTCTCGATTCCGCAACCATGCTACAGCCCGCTGCAGCTGGGGCTGGCCAACCTGCCGGGAATCACGCCGGCGGAGGCGCTCATCTCGCTGCATCAATATAACCAGGCGTTGTTGGAACGCCTGGCGCGCGTGCAGGAACGCCGGGAATCCCAGCGTCCGCTACCCTACTTCGTGGAGGCGATGTTCGAGCTTTCGGTCACGATGATCGAAGCCGAGCGGCAGTGGATCGAGCAATTCATCCAGCAAGTGGAGACAGAGGAAGATGGCAAAAATTGACTTCAAGAAGCAGATGAAAGATATATACAACCCACCCAAAGGGAAGTTTTCCGTGGTGCAGGTCCCCGTGCTGAATTACATCATGATCGACGGGCAGGGAGACCCCAACACGGCGCTGCCCTATCAGCAGGCCGTCGAGGCGCTCTATGCCACGGCGTACAAGCTCAAGTTCATGAGCAAGAACGAACTGGACAAGGATTACGTCGTTCCACCGCTGGAAGGATTGTGGGGATCGGAAGAGATGCAGGAAAAACTTGCCGGAGCCGGGGATGCGCGCGAGTGGTTGGAACTGTTCAAGGCATCGGAGCGGGATGAGTGGTTGTGGACGATGATGATCATGCAGCCGGCCTGGATCACGGCGGAGATGGTCGCACAAATCCGTGGAGAAGTCGGGAAGGCGAAAGATCTTCCCGCGCTGGAGAAGCTGCGTTTCGATTCATACCACGAAGGTCTTTCGGTCCAGACCCTGCACGTCGGGCCGTACGCCGACGAGGGTCCCGTGTTGGCCGAGATGCATCTCGATTTCATTCCCAACAACGGCTACGTCGAAACGGGGAAACACCACGAAATCTATCTGAGCGATCCGCGCAAGACGGCTCCTGAGAAGCTGAAGACAGTTCTCCGGCAGCCGGTTAAGGAGATTAACGATGTCGATTAAACCTTTGGAAGGTTTTAAATCCTTGGAGACCCATCACTGCGTCACCGGTTCGATGCTGCACGTCTATCACTACAACGATCATCCCCTCAGTGAGGACATGCTGCTGGGCATCGGCTCGGGGCTCGGGTTCTTCTATTGGCATCAAAAGGGCATGATCCCCATGTTCCTCGGCCGCGGCAACGTGCATCGACCGGGTGTGGAAGGTTTGGAGATCACCACGGGGCGACGCACCGGTGTGCGGGTGGAACGCTTCCGCACCAGCAGCCGCAAGAAAGCCGATCAAGCGTTGTTGGATTCCATGCGGGCGGACCAACCACTCATGATCCACGTCGACATGGGCTTTCTGCCCTATTTCGATCTTCCGGATGATTACCACTTCGGCCAGCACGTCGTGGTTGTCTGTGGGTATGACGCCGCGAGTGAGGAAGTTCTGCTCGCGGATCGTGATGCAGCGCTGCACCCGGTTTCCATGATGGACCTGGCAGCAGCCCGCGGGTCGACGTACAAACCCTTCCCTCCTGAAAATACCTGGTACAGCTTTGATTTCAAGCAGAAACGGATGCCGAATCCGGAGGATGTGCGGCAAGCGATCGGTGAGGTGTGTGCAACGATGCTCGAAGGCCCGATTACCAACATCGGGGTCAAGGGGATCCGCAAGGCAGCCAAAATGGCGCTGAATTGGCCGGGTAAGATGACCCCTGAAGAACTAAGCTGGGCGTGTTTTAACAACTACATTTTTATCGATGCAGAAGGTGGTACGGGCGGCGGTATCTTTCGCTACATGTACGGACGTTTTCTGGCGGAAGCGGCGGAGATCACGGGGCAGCCGCGCCTGGCTGAGATCGGGCGGGAACTGCACGCCGTTGGCGATACGTGGCAGGCCGTGGCGCAAATATTCAAACACGGCGCGGAGATCGATGATCCAGCTTCGATCCTGCCGGAAACGACCGATCCGTTGATGGAGATCGCGGAAGTGGAAGAGTCGCTCTGGATTGAACTTCGTGACTTGGCCGCCGTTTGACCGTTGAGCCCTGATATGCAAAACTGGATATCCGTTTTCTTCTGCCTCGATAAGTTGTAGGTCTCTGCTACAATTACGGCGTGGGAACGCTGTACCTGGTCGCCACCCCCATCGGCAATCTGGAAGACATCACGCAGCGCGCGATCCGCACGCTGCGTGACGTGCGCTGCATCGCTGCGGAAGACACGCGGCACACCGGTAAATTGCTCAACCGCTATCAAATCGAAACCCCGCTGATCAGCTATCACGAACACAGCAAGCGCACCCGCATCGAGCGCGTTTTAGGCGAACTCGAGGCGGGTGATGTGGCGCTGGTTTCCGACGCCGGAACGCCGGGCCTTTCCGATCCGGGATTCCGTTTGGTTCGGGCGGCATTGGAGGCGGGGCACACAGTGAGTCCCGTTCCCGGGCCCTCGGCGCCGATCGCGGCGCTGGTTGCATCCGGACTGCCTACAGATTCCTACATTTACCTGGGTTATTTACCGCGTAAAGCTTCGGAAAGACGCAGCGTACTTAAAAGTCTGGCCGACGAAACGCGCACGCTGATCCTCTTCGAGGTGCCACACCGCCTGCGGCAGGCTTTGGACGACATGATTTCGGTCTTCGGAAACCAGCGCCCTGTCGCCGTATGCCGGGAGTTGACCAAGATGCATGAGGAGATTCTGCGAGGCTCGCTGCAGACAATGCGTGAGCATTTCAGCGAAGTCGAACCGCGCGGAGAGTTCACCCTGGTGATCGGCGCTGCGCCGCAGGAAGAACGGTGGTCGCCGGACAAAGTCCAGGCGGAAGCAGCCCGGCGCATGGATCGAGGAAGCAGCCCATCGCAAGTGGCGCGGGAAATTGCGCTCGAGTCGGGTTGGTCCAGACGTGAGGTATATCAGTTAATCATGGAGGAGAAATGAAGCTGGACGATCTGCAACGTTTTCAATCGTACGACCCTGAGGGATTGCTGGCGAAGATAGACGCCCTTCCGGATCAACTGCAGGAAGCCTGGGACCTAGGGCGAAAACTACCCTTGGGGGACATTTCCGGTGTGCGGCGGATCATCATCGCCGGCATGGGTGGTTCTGCAATCGGGGGCGATTTGCTCGCTGCTTACGCTGCGCCGATGTGCGCTGCGCCCATTCAAGTCTGGCGCGATTACGATCTACCCGCGTACGCCGATAGCCGGGAAACTCTGGTCATCGCCTCCTCCTTTTCGGGCAACACGGAAGAGACGATTTCGGCGCTGGAGCGCGGCGTGGAAACGGGGGTCCAGCCGCTGGTCGTGGCCACGGGTGGAAAGTTGGCCGAGCGAGCCGAATCGCTCGGTATTCCGCTTTGGCGTTTCGATCATCCCGGCCCGCCGCGGGCGGTGGTGGGCTTCTCCTTCGGTTTGCTCCTGGCGGCGATCAGCCGCCTGGGATTGATCCCCGATCCGGAAACGGAGGTCTTGGACGCCGTGGCGGCCATGCGAGAGCAGCAATCCCGGTTGCGCGCCGAGATCCCCGTCGCAGAAAACCCGGCAAAACGTTTGGCCGGGCAGCTGATCGACCGTTGGCCGACGATCATCGGCGCGGAATTTCTGGCGCCCGTTGCGCGCCGATGGCGAACGCAGATCGCCGAGTTATCCAAGGCTGTGGCGCAGTTCGAATTTCTGCCGGAAGCGGATCACAACATGGTGGCCGGTGTCGTGAATCCGGAAGCGCTGCTCGCAAAGACGGCGATTATCTTTCTGCGTGCTGCCCACAATCACCCGCGGAACCTGGCGCGCATTGACGTAACCAAGGAAATCATGATGGTGGAGGGTTTCAACACAGATGTCGTCGAAGCCCGAGGTGAGACTCTCCTGGCGCAGCAATGGACGGCGCTGCACTTCGGGGATTACGTAGCCTATTATATGGCCATGGCGTATGGCGTAGATCCTACACCGGTGGCCGCAATTGAGGATCTGAAGGTGCGGCTTCGGGAATTTTCGGGGTCGAAGGCGAAATGAGAACCCGCATGTCCAGCGTGCGGCGATCCTTCGTCGGCGGCGCGGCTTTGTTTCTGGCGCTGGTGGCGCTCTTTTTGCTCGCCACGCCCCGCGTCGTGCAGATCGTGCCGCGAGACGGCAGCGTCGATGTATCATCGAAGCGTGCGCTTCAAATTACTTTTACCCATGAGATGGACAGAGAAAGCGTTGAATCTCGTATTTTCATCGATCCAGATGTGGCCGGGCGCTTTAGCTGGGAAAGTCGAACACTGACGTTCGAGCCGGATGAGAGTTGGCCTGAAGGCACCCTGGTGAGCTTGCGATTGGAATCCGGAGCGAGTGCTAAGATTCTCCTGCCGATGCTGCGCAGCTATTCCTGGTCCTTTCAAATCGCGGAGCGGCGGATTGTATACCTGTGGCTGGAAAGCGGTCCAGCGGATCTCTATCTCCGCCATCTGACGGAAGATGATCCTGTGCGCCTCACTCAAAGCGGTTCGGGCATTCTCGATTACAGCTTGAGTCCGGACGGGGATACGCTTGTCTACTCGGCGTTGTGCGAAGACGGCAGCACCGAGCTGCGAGAGCTTTCGCTTTCGACGGCGCAGGATCGGTTGTTGTATGCATGTCCGCAAGGCGATCACTGTCAGGAGATTGCCGTCGAACCCCATGGGAAGCGGATTGCCTTCGAGCGTTTTGGTTTCGCAGCCGGGCATGGTGGGCAGCCGTTTCCGGGACCGAGCGGCGTGTGGGTGTTGAATCCGGACGCCGGGGAAGAGGTGTTTCCGATTGGAGATGTGGATCACGCCAGATCCAACCCCGACTGGTCGACGAGCGGTCGGCTGGCGTACTACGATGATACCTTGAAGGCGATCGCCCTCGTGGATGTTGAAAACAGCCTGGCTGAAAAGCCGTTCAACTTCATTCCCAACGATCTCGGGCTGAATGGCGCCTGGTCGCCGGACGGTCAGGAATTGGTCTATGCGTCCATCGTGATCCGGGAAGGCGACTCCACGGGTGATTCACAGGTGGACTTCTACAGCCATATCTACCGCATGGACGTGGCTTCGGGCAGCATTTTTGATCTCACGGGTGATGAAGCGGGGCAGGTCGAGGACGCTGCACCGATCTACTCCCCGGACGGAAAGTGGATCGCCTTCACTCGCAAATACCTCGATAGCGATCGCTGGACACTCGGCCGGCAGTTGTGGGTCATGCGCGCCGATGGATCGGATCCCAGGCAATTGACCGCGGAACCCAATTTGCACGTGTCCTCCGTCGTGTGGAGTCACGATGCTCGCATGCTGACCTTTGTGCGCAAGAATCAGGCAGACCTCGCCCAACCGATTGAAATTTGGGTGATCGGCGTCGATGGCGGGGGAGAAGAACTGCTGGTCGAAGGAGGCTATGCACCGCAATGGGTTCCGTAGCGAGGCGGACAGCCAAACCGAAAGACGGCTTTTCTCGTAGGAGGTACGCATGGCGGATGTAATCCGTCTACCCATTCAAACGAGCGATGGGCGCCCCTTGATGCACAAGTTCTACCGGCAGGTTCAGGAAGCGGAAGGTTTGATCGTCCTTCTGCCGGGAGGCAACTACGGCGTGGATGGGCCGATGTTGTACTACCTTAGCGAGATGCTGCAGGCATCCGGTTGGGATTCGTTCGCCGTGACGTATGGTTACCAAACGCGCATGGAAGAACTATCTCTGGAGACCATCCCCGGGCTGGTCGGTGAATGCATCGCCGCGCTTCAACACGTACTCTCCGAGCGAAGCTATCCCCGCATTGGATTGGCTGGAAAATCGATCGGCGCCAGTGTGGTTGCCCACATTTGCCAGGTAGAATCCGCTTTCGCTGCGGCGCGTATCGCCTTGCTCAATCCGCCGTTTGGGCATCCGTTTTTCGATTCCACTTTTCTGGAGACTGCACAGCCTGCTTTCCTGGCGACCGGCACGGCGGATCGTTTTTACGATGAGGCGGCTCTCGAAAATTTACGTGCCGCGCGAGCGTTTGAGTTGTATGTCGTCAACGACGCCGATCACAGCATGGACGTGGTGGGGAATCTCGAGGCTTCCGTGGAAGCCATGAAGCAAGTCGTCACAAAGGCCGTTGCGTTCTTGACGAACGAGTAATCATTCTCGACAACGAAAAGGCGCGGTTATGCATTGCGCGATCCTCACTCGACAAGTTGCTCGGCGAGGCCTGGGTTTGATCTGATTGCGCAATGCTTTCAAAGTACCCATCTTGTAGGTTATCGTGGAAGGAGGAATGAAATATATGTCAACGAACCCTGTAAATCTTGGTGTTCGCTTTTTGCTGGAAATGGCTGCGCTGTTGATTCTCGGTTCGTGGGGTTGGCATCAGGGAGACAGTCTTTTACGCTATCTTCTCGCGTTAGGCGTTCCCCTATTGGCGGCTTCCCTTTGGGGGACCTTCGCCGTTCCGAATGATCCCAGCCGATCCGGTCGCGCGCCCGTTCCAATCCCCGGTTATCTCCGGCTGTTACTCGAGTTCATCTTTTTCGGTGCTGCGGTTTGGATGTTGGCTGCACTGACGTCGAACGTAAGCCCTTGGATATTGGGAGCGGTTGTCGTGCTGCACTATGTATTTTCCTACGATCGTGTCGCCTGGCTGCTCAGACAATGACCGGGCAGGGATGGAAACGCTCGGGACGATTAGCCTTATCGGCCCAGTCGTCCAGAATCGGTTTTTTATGCTGTTTCTACGCATTCAAATCGCATATACTCGAGGAGCCTGGATATGCGGAAAATTCAAGCAGCAATCAGTGTAATCACATAGGAGGGGAAAATACGATGAAGAATCAAAAAAACCCTCGCATTTGGACGACCAGGACGTTCAACCGTTTGTCCCCCTACTATGACAGATTCATGAAGCTATTCTTCCCCATCGGTGAAACCGGGCGCGAGAAAATCGTGGAGAAACTGACCGCCGGTTCGGTTCTCGACGTGGCTTGCGGCACAGGGACGCTGTTGGAGATGGCCGTTGAAAAAGGGCTGAAGTGTTACGGTATGGATCTCTCCAAAGGTATGCTTGCACAGGCGCAGCGTAAGGTACCAAACGCCAGATTCCAGCGGGGGAGTTATTATCGATTGCCTTACGCTGCGGGCACCTTCGATCAAGTCGTTGCGACGAACGCGCTCAGTAGTGACTCGATCGATGCCGGAGAAGCGCTGCATGAAATGGTCCGCGTGTGCAAGACAGGAGGAAAAGTCTTCATCGCGGAGTGGCCGAAAGCGGTGGAGGAATCAATAACCGAGAGGATCCTGGTTTGGTTTGCGAAACTCAACGATGATGCCCCAAAAGATTTTTTTGGGATATTCCGTGAAATGGGATACGAGCCGGAAGTCGATGTTCTTGATAAGCGGTACTATATATTCACCATTCGGAAGTAATTGCGATAAAAAAATCGAGAAGGCACAGGACGATGCAGAAGCCAAAGCTGGGTATCCTGCATCCGGATTCCATGGGCGTCTCGACTGCGGTGTCGGCGCAGCAATCCAACTGAGAGTTTACAATATATCTACAGGTAGAATAATCAATGCTGGATTTGGATCTACTACGTAAAATCGGCTGGAGGATACACGTATGCGTGATAAAAGTGGATGGGTGAATAGCGTGATCGGAATTGCCGTGATCGGGAGCGCAATCACCGGTGTTGCCGCGCTTCTCGTTGCTCTGGCATCCGCGCTGAGTGGCGATTGGATGGCGGCGGGTACCTGCCTCATCGCCGCTGCCTTGGCGTTTGGCCTATTGGCAGGCGCATTTCTTGGTGGCCAGCCAAAGCCAGGGATGTGAGACACGGTACGTTAGCGATAGGTATAATCCATTCGCTGTTTCTGGATAATAAGTATTCACGCCGTAAAATCGCCGATTTCCGGATTGACTGCCTGGAGTAGATCATCCCGTTGGAGAATGATGCCTGCGTTGCGTATCCCGGCGCCGATGGAGATGGTTTCGTGGTCCATGATACGGCGGTCGGCGAGGATGCGTATGGGTCGGGGCAGGCCGAAGGGCGAAACCGCGCCCGTCTCGTATCCAGAAACCTGGCGCACTTCGTCCGCCTCCGCCGTCGTTATGCGTGAAACCCCCAGGTAATGCCGCAGTTTTTGCCAGTCGACTTTTCCCGGACCGGGCATGAGCACCAGGATGTACTTTTCATTTTCGAGTCGAAATACCAGACTGCGCACGATTTGATCCGGCAGCAGCCCTCTCTCGCTCGCTGCCTGTTCGAGCGAACGCAGCGGCGTGGAGTGGAGGTGCAGGCGATAGGGGATGTCGAACGCATCCAGGGCCTGTGTGACAGGTGTTTGTTTCATATACGATTAGATATTCTATCGCAGAGAAACGAAAAGTCCCTGCAGCATGTTTTTCATGTTATCTGCTATAATACGCCGGTCGCTCGGATCTGAAGGACCGAGACGAAAAAAGTTCGACCTTTATGCATACCGCCCCGGGTCCAGGCGGAAACCCTCGGACCGTTGGGCATCTCACTCAAGGGAGGAGATAGCCGTGTCAGAATCATCCGAATCCGTTAAACGCAAGAAAATAACCACACGTACCTTCCAGCAGAAAAAGGCGCGCGGCGAGCCGATCACCGTGCTCACGGCCTACGACTACGCCACCGCACTGGCCGTAGACCTGGCAGAGATCGATGCCATCCTGGTCGGAGACTCGCTGGGCATGGTGGTTCTGGGCTACGAGAACACCTTGCCGGTGACGATGGACGAGATGCTGCATCACTGCAAGGCCGTGGCCAGGGGCGCCAAGTATCCGCTCTTGATTGGCGACATGCCGTTCATGTCCTATCAGGTTTCAGTCGAAGAAGCGGTACGCAATGCAGGACGCTTCCTCAAGGAAGCGGGGATGGACGCTGTGAAGCTGGAAGGCGGGCGCGAGCGTGTCCCGGTGATCGAGGCCATCGTTGCCGCGGGAATTCCGGTGCAGGGGCACCTCGGCCTCACGCCGCAGTCGGTGCATCAATTTGGGGGATATCGCGCCCAGGGCAAATCGGCGCAGGCCGCCAAACGGCTGCTCGAGGATGCCTTGCTGCTGCAGGAAGCCGGCTGCTTTTCTATCGTCTTCGAAACGATTCCCACGCGCCTGGGCCGTTTGATCTCGGAGCGGCTGGAAATTCCCACGATCGGCATCGGCGCGGGAGCCGCTTGCGACGGGCAGGTGCTGGTCTCGCACGACGTGCTGGGACTCTTCGAGCGCTTCACCCCGCGTTTCGTGAAAAAGTACGCCGACCTGCACGGTGAAATGGTAAGAGCCTTCGCTGCCTATAACAGCGACGTGACGAGCGGCCGCTTTCCAACGGACGAACACAGCATCGAGATGCCGGATGAGGAGTGGGAAGCGCTGACTGCGCTGCTCGATGACTGAGAGACGGAATTATGGGGCGTGAGTCGGTCTTGATCGCCGGGACCGGTGCACTGGCGTGCTACTTCGCCGCACGCCTGGCGCCGCATGTCGAAGTCACGCTGCTGGGCACATGGCTGCAGGGGATCGCCGCGCTCCAGGAGAGCGGCGTGCAGCTGGTTGCAGCAGATGGTGAAGCAGGTTCCTACAAAGTGCGCGCCACGAACGATCCGGCGGATTGCGTGGGGCACGCCTGCGCCCTGGTTCTGGTGAAATCCTGGCAGACCGAGCGTGCGGCTGAGCAATTGACTGCTTGTTTGGATGAGGATGGCGTGGCGCTGACGCTGCAAAACGGTTTGGGCAATTACGATATCCTTCGGTGCATCCTCGGCCGATCGCGGGCGGCGCAAGGGGTGACGACCACAGGCGCAACCTTATTGGGACCGGGCCGTGTTCGTGAGGGTGGAAAAGGGGCCATCCTCGTCGCCGAGCATCCGCGAGCGGCAGCGTTGGTCGACTTGTTGAAGACGGCGGGCTTTGCGGTTGAAATTGTCACAGACATGGAAAGCGTGCTCTGGGGGAAGATGGTCGTCAATGCGGCGATCAATCCGCTGACGGCGATCCTGGGGGTTCCCAACGGAGTCTTGCTGGAGCGCCCGCATGCGCGCAGGTTGATGCAGGCTGTTGCAGCGGAAGTGGCTGCCGTGGCGCGGGCTCGCGGCGTTTCTTTGCCCTACGATGATCCGATCGCACAAGTGGAACGGGTTGCACACCAGACTGCAGAAAACCGCTCCTCCATGCTGCAGGATGTCACCCGGGGCGCGCCGACCGAAATCGACGCCATCAACGGTGCCATCGTGCAAGCGGCTGAGGAAATGAACCTGGACGTGCCGGTCACAAAAACACTCTGGCACTTGATTCACGGCATGATTTCGGGCAATCAGGGAGAGGTGTGATGAGAATCGTGGAGAGCATACTAGAACTACGAACAGCACGCGGGCAACTCGAATCGCCATTAGGCTTCGTACCGACGATGGGGTTCCTGCACGAAGGGCACCTGTCGCTCGTGCGTCAGGCGCGTCAGGAATGCGGAAGCGTCGCGGTGAGCATTTTCGTCAATCCCACGCAGTTCGGACCGCAGGAGGATTTGGCCGCCTACCCGCGGGATCTCGAACGCGATCTGGGACTTCTCAAAGCCGAAGGGGTCGATCTGGTTTGGACGCCGACGACGGCGACGATGTATCCGGACGGCTACCAGACCTGGGTGTCGGTCGAAGAATTAACGCAGCACCTGGAGGGTGAGCAGCGGCCGGGGCATTTTCGCGGCGTGACGACGATCGTGGCGAAATTGTTCAACGCCGTGGGGCCCGATCGGGCCTACTTCGGGCAAAAAGATGCCCAGCAGGCGACGGTGATTCGCCGCATGAGCGCCGATTTGGATTTTCCCATTCAGATCGTCGTTTGTCCAACCGTGCGGGAAGCGGACGGTCTGGCAAAGTCGAGCCGCAACACGTACTTAAACGAAGCACAACGAAAGGCCGCGACGGTGCTTTTTCGCTCGCTGAATGCAGCCGTGCAGGCATTCGAAAGCGGGGAGCGCAAGGCGCAAACGCTGCGGGAGACGATGTCGACGGTGCTTGCCGGAGAGCCGTTGGCGGAGGTGCAGTACATATCTGTGGCCGATCCGGACACCCTGGAAGAATCGTCGGGAGAGATCACACGGGCACTGCTTTCGATGGCCGTTTTCATTGGCAAGACGCGTTTGATCGACAACATGCTGGTTGGAGAGTGATTGTAGAGCTGAGGAGAGAGAATCATGCTGTTAGCCATTGACATCGGCAACACGAACATCACCCTGGGCCTGTATCAGGCTGCAGAAATGAAAGCAGCCTGGCGTTTGGCGACGGCGCACGAACGCATGCCCGACGAGTATGGACTGCAGATGTTGGGACTGCTGCAGCACGTCGAACATGGACCGGACGTTGTGGACGGGGTGGTGATGGCTTCGGTGGTGCCGCCGCTCACGGGTACCTTTCAACAGGCGTGCAAGGAATACATCGGCCAGACGCCGTTGGTGGTCGATGCCGGCGTGAAAACCGGTGTGCGCATCCGCTACGAGGATCCGAAGGCTGTCGGCGCCGACCGGGTGGTCGACGCGGCGGCGGTGCAGCACTTGTATGGCGGCCCGGCGTGCGTCGTAGATTTCGGTACCGCGACCACGTTCGACGCCATTTCCGCCGAGGGGGACTATCTGGGGGGAGCCATCGCGCCGGGAATCGGAATCGCCGCAGAGGCACTCTTTCAACGCACGGCGAAGCTGCCGCGCGTGGAACTCTCCCGACCCCCGGCGGCGATCGGTAAGAACACCGTCCATGCCATGCAGTCCGGCCTGCTGTATGGTTATGTGGGTCTGGTGGAAGGCATGGTGGACCGCTTCCGAGCCGAGTTGGGTCCTAAGATGAAGGTTATTGGCACGGGGGGATTGACCGAGATCATCGCAGCAGAAACGACTGTGATTCAAATCGTTGCCCCATGGCTCACGCTCGATGGTTTGCGCCTCATCTGGGAAATAAACTGCTGATTTACCTGTTTTCGCAGCGGACCGAATCGAAGTCCAGTGTAGATAACTGGGCCGGTCCTTGGTACACTTCTGCTTTGTAACCGAGGAGAAGCGCATGAATCGCACTAGAGCCCACGCCGGAGAAGATGTACCTTCAGTGGAAGGACGCCCGGATGCGGCGCGCAAGCAGGATGCACAGGAAACGATCGATCCCGCCGGGTTGATCAGCCTGATGATCGTATACCTCGCCTACGGCAGCACGTACCTGGCGATTCGCGTCGCCGTGCGTCCCGGCGGGGGTTTTTCACCGTTCACCCTCGGTTTCATGCGTCTGGTTCTGGCAGGCATCATTCTCCTGGTTTGGGGTGTGATGCGCAGGAAGCGCATGCTGCCACTGCGAGAGGAATGGCCCGTGCTCATCGGATCGGGGGTTCTCTTTTGGACCATCGCCAACGGGCTTGTGGGGTGGGCGGAAATGCGTGCCGCTTCGGGATTGGCGGCGCTGATCGTCGCCTTTACACCGATTTGGGTGGCTTTTATCGAATCTTTGATCGACCGTCGCCCACCGTCGTTTTTACTCTTCTTCTCGTTGCTGCTTGGATTTGGCGGCATCGTTCTCTTGAGTGTCCCTTCGCTGCAATCCGGTGTGCAGGCCGATCTGTACTCGCTGATCGCGCTGCTCGGCGCTTCCTGCAGCTGGGGGCTCGGTTCCGTGCTTCAAAGCAGACGCAAGGTTAGTCTCTCGCCGGAGGTGAGTTCGGGGTATCAGCAGCTTATCGGCGGCCTTGGTTTCATCATCAGCATTCTCCTCGCCGGCGACAGGTTGCCCACACCGACGGGCGAAGCCTGGGTGGCCTGGGGATATCTCGTACTGGTTGGCTCGGTTTTGGGGTTCACGGCATTCACGCAGGCTCTCAAGCTCCTGCCTTCCAGCGTGGCCATGACCTACGCGTATGTAAATCCGGTGATTGCGGTCATATTGGGGGCGGTCATCTTGGGCGAGGAGATCACGCTGTGGACGTTTGCGGGCGCGAGCTTGGTGCTGCTGGGGGTAGCAGGCGTTTTCCGGGAGCGTTATGGCGGCATCTCGTAGGACGAAGCGTCGTTCGGATTTCTATACAGCGTTGTGCGTGAGCGGAAATCAACGGGGCTGTTCAACTTGAACAGCCCCATTCTCGTCCACTGATCGTTGCTTGTGGTTGACCTGCGCTCAGCTTATCTTGTCCGCCGCCAGAAGTTCTGCGTCCTGCGCTCGCGCAACCTTGCGTCCTTCCGCCACGTCTACCGTGGTTAACAGCCAACCACCGATGATGAAGAAGGCGATCAAACTCAGAATGGCGGGCCGGCTGCTGGCGAACGCCGCGCCGGCGGCTGCAAAGAGGATTGGACCCAGGACGGCGGAAAACTTCTCCATTACGCCGAACAGGCCGAAAAATTCTCCACTTTTCGCCGCGGGTGACATGACGGCGTACAGGCTGCGGCTTAGCGCCTGGCTGCCGCCCTGGACCGTGGCGACCATCCAGGCCAGGAACCAAAATTCGATGGTCGAGTTAAGGAAGTAGCCCCAGGCCGCAATGACTGCATACGCCAGCAGGGCCAGGATGATGCTGTGCTTCGTGTCCAGTTTGGCGGCGAGTTTGGAGAAAAGCCGGTCTCCGACAAGCCAGGCAAACAGCAGCCCAACGATCTGCAAGACCAGGATCAGGCCGAGGATGACGAGCAGACTTTGTTGGCGCGCGGCCGGCATGACCTCGAATGCGGCGATCGAGATCGTGTTTCCGGCGCTTTCCGCATTCCGATCCGGTGTGTTGATCAGGGAAAGGGTATGGACTCCGGCTTCGTCGATCTCGATGGTGTCGGAGAGGACGCCGTAACGCGTAGTGGAAGCGTACGTATCGAGCGTAAGCTCCGTTCCTTCCGAGTCCAGGTAGGGTTCTCCGTCGATTTCGACGGCCCAGATGCCCCCGTCCGGTCCTTCGCTGTACGTGAATTGAACTTCCTGCCCGTTGAAAGTGAAATCGAGGCGCGTGTCCGAATCACTGGTTTGTCGATAGATAACGTCTTCTACGCTTTCACCGAACAGGCGATTGATGAACTCGAAGAAACCGCCCCCGCTGATCTCGCTGGCAGAGACTTCCTCGTCGCGCCAATTGCCTGTGAACGAAATCGTCTCATGATCCACATCATGTATACCTTCGCCGGCGGCTGCAGCAGTGGCCTGGAAGACCGCGGGCTTCGATCCTGTAACGTCTGCAGGGAGCAGTTTAAGGCCCAGGACGCCAACGAGGGGCAGCATGATTATGTTGAAGACGATGAAAGCCAGATAGAACGATCTGCGTTTTTCACGAGGGCTGGGAATTCGGCCGAAGATCAAACTGAAGGGAATGCCTACGAACTGCACCAGCAGAAGGGCGAGAATCAACTCGACCGTGCCGAAGCCAAGTTCGGCGCCGTAGATCGCGGCGACGCCGATGATCGTGCCGATGCCATCGTTGTAAATCAAGAAGGCGAGTAGAAATTTAAAGAGTTGACGATATTGGCGAATATCTTTGAAGGTTTCACGCAGTCGTTTGAAACTTGCCGAGATAACGTTCTCTCTAGAACCAAGTTCAGCGGTGGCCGCGGGCGGTTCGGGTATGATGCGCAGCATTGGGACGGTGAAAATCGCCCACCAGACGGCAACACTGAGAAACGATAGGCGGGAGCCCAACGTCCCGGGCAGCATTTGAATCATGGCCACGTTTACCGCCAGAAGGATGCCGCCGCCCAGGTATCCGAGTGCGTATCCGCGAGTCGAAACTCGATCGCGATCGTCTTCCTTGGCCACATGCGGCAGCAGTGCGTCGTAGAAGACATTCGCTCCAGTAAATCCAATGCGGCCGAGCACGAACAGGATCGACGCCAATACCCAGTCACCCGTCTGAATGAAAACCATCAGCCCGGTGGCCACGATGCCGATACCTGCGAAAACCGACAGAAAACCTTTTTTACCGCGTTTGATGTCGGATATCGTGCCGAGGATCGGGGAGAGCAGAGCGATGACGAAGAGCGAGATGGATAGGCCCAGGCTCCAAAGCGCCGTCGCAGCGGCGCGACTGGGCAGCGTCGCGCCGGCCACCTGGCTGTAATAAATCGGCAGCACGGCGGCCAGGATCGTCGTAGCGAAGGCGGAGTTTGCCCAATCGTACAGCGTCCAAGCGCGGATGCGGCGTTTGTATTCCATTTCACTGATTCCGTTATACGCGGCGACGGTTGCGGCTGCCATGTGCACCTCCTTCTTGGCATGCCTCGACGAAATTATCGAATCGATTTATCGGGCACTCTACATTACGAAAGGACCACCAAACATGGAATTGCTTCCTGGCGGTATTATCGCATCATAATGGGCAAAATTAAATAACCCATCACAAGCTCGAAAGCGTGGCGTCTCGTTCTCGCTACGGCTTCGTGAAAGGCCGATCTTTCTCCTCGATCATCTTAAGCATTTCTTGCTGCAGTTGCGAAGCAATTGTCGGATGGGTGGTGAGTAGATTCTGCAATTCTTCCGGATCATCGCGCAAGTTGTAGAGCTCGTACACACCGTCGTGCCCCTCGTAGCCGCGGTAGTGGATCAATTTGAAATCGCCTTTGATCATCGCCACCGTCGCTTTGCGTAAAGGAGCCAGTTTGGGGTTGCTTTTGGCTTCAACGACGAAGATGCTTCGCTCGCTGGGATGATCTTGTGCGGCATATGGGGGAAGAACCAATCCTTCACACCACGAAGGGATTGAACGACCGGCAAGGTGAAGCAGGGTAGGCAGAATGTCGATACAGCTTGTGGGGAGATAGACGTCCTGACGCTCTTTCTGACCGGGCCGTGTAATCAACAGCGGGACACGGACGATCGGTTCGAACAACGTAGGTGTGGTGTGTTTCCATATCTTGCGTTCAAACATCTCACCATGGTCGGACGTCAGCACGACAATGGTGTTGTCGTAGAACCCATTGGTTTCCAGATAATGATCCAATCGCCCGAACTCCGCATCGACGTAGGCGATGTATTCGTCGTAGAAGACGCGTTTCTCGTCCAAAACGTGCTGCCGATCTTCGAAGTTGGCAAAGAAATGATCGGGTTTCGGCGTTGGCGTCCAACCATCCCAGAAAATGTTTACAAATTCCTCGCGTGGGCTGTAGGGATCATGTGGAGGCATCATGTGTAAATAACTGATGAAGGGTTGAGGCCACTCGGTCATTTGTTCTTGGATCCAATCAATCGTCTCTTCGAGCGGGTAGAGCATGTCGTGATATCCCGGTACACCGCGGGGAAACCTTCGTTCCAAACGTCGCATTATGGATTGGTTCACGAACTTCTTTATCGACCATAAGATCGGGAAAAGGAAAAGAGAATTGGACGGTTCTCCCGGTTGTTTGTAATGACTGCGTTCGCCCTGGGAAGCGATACCATAATCGCGCCGGAAGAGGTTATCGGAGACATTGAAGTCCACCAAGGCGATTTGATTGGGGAGTGTGAAAAGGTCGAGGTTTTGTTGGAGATAGAACAAAATGATGTTTACCAAGAGATTGTGGGAAAACCCGACGCGGGTGTAGGTCTCTGCGTTGAATTCGCTGAAAATATTTCTGGAAGTGAATGAATCAAGCGGGGTTGCGTGGTGGCTGAATGCCCGATGCGTCCAGGGGAGCGTTCCGGTGAGTATGGAGGAGGTGCCGGGCGTGGTGAAGTTGCCGCCGGCGTAATGGTTGTGATAGACGGTTGCTCTCTCTGCAAAGCGTTTCAAGTTGGGTGTCGTCTCCCGATGGAATCCGTAGAGAGACACATCGCGGGCTGCGAGCGTGTCGAAAACTACGATGAGCACATTGGGTTTGTTCGCATTGGTTTTATTCCGGCCAAACGAAGGACTGGAGCCGGCAACCCACGGTGTGGCGAGCGAGATCAAGGAAGCCATTTTCAGGAATTCGCGCCGGTTAATTTTTGGTCTCATTGAATACTCACAGATTCCGTGCGATGACGACTATGACCCCGATGATGTCGAGAAACACATATAGAAAGGTCAGGATCGTAAGCCGTTCTGCCACGAGGCGGGTTATCTTTTGCAACTTTGATATTCTAGGTACGATGATGAGTGATATTGCCAGGGTCATCAGGCAAGCAACGAACATCCAACGTAAGGGGGAATACTGCTGTACAAGGTGTTGAAAGACGATGGCCATGATCGAGAGTTCAATCAAGAGGACTGCACACGTGGTTAGGAAAGGTTCTGGCAGCCATCTCTTGGGGATCAGCAAACCGATGACGAGTATGATGAGATAGATGAGGAGTGTCTCGAAAATCGTAAACATCAGATGGTATGCCACGCTGCCAACGATGTCGTCCCCACTCATGTACAGAATCCACGAGGGGACGTTTCTGAGCATGATGATGATCGACCAAACGTGGATTGGAAAGGCGCACAGAACGAATACGTGCATCAGATCTTGTGGAGAAAAGCGTTTTCGCAGGAATTTCAACGTTGCTTGACCTCGCTTGGAGATAGTCTCGTCATTTTAGAGAGGCAAGGCTAGTCTGAGTCCGATTGGATAAAAGGCGCATCCTTCTCCTCAATCTTCGCCAGCAGCTCATTTTTTAATGCTAACGCGATAGACGATTGAGTTGAGTAAAGATTTTCCAGTTCGTCAGGATCCTGTTCTAAATTATAGAGTTCGTATACGTCGTCGTATCCTTGATAACCCCGGTAATAGATCAGTTTGAACTCGCCTTTAATCATCGCGACGGTGGCTTTGCGCAGCGGTCCTATTTTGGGATTGCTTTTCGCTTCCACAGCGAAGATGCTGCGGTCGGGAGGTTGATTTTGCGGCGTGTAGGGGGGAAGCACCGTGCCTTCAACCCAGGATGGAATCTGACGCTTTGTAAGATGCAGGAGGGTAGGCAGGACGTCCACGGAACAAGTCGTGGTGCGCACATCTTGCCGTGAAGTTTGGCCGGGGGTGGAGATCAGCAGTGGTACGCGGATGATGGGCTGGAACAGCGTCGGCGTAGTGTGCTGCCATATCTTGCGTTCGAACATCTCCCCGTGGTCGGATGTAAGGATTACGATACTGTTGTCGAATACGCCAGTTTCCTGCAAATAGTCATGCAGACGTCCGAACTCGGCATCCACGTAAGCTATGAATTGATCATAAAAAATGCGATGTCCATCGAGGATGTGTTGTCGGTTGGGGAAGTCGCCGAAAAAGTGGTCGGGTTTTGAAGGGGGTTGCCAACCATCCAGATACAAATCGATGAAATCTTTCCGGGGGCGGTAGGGATCGTGTGGCGGCATCATGTGCAGGTAGGCCAGGAAGGGTTGTGACCAGCGCCTCAACTGTTCCATGATCCAGTCGATGGTGTCTTCAAGCGGATACAGCACGTCATGGTCGCCGGGAATGCCCTTGGGGAAGTTGCCCTCGAGGCGATCGATCAGCAAGTTATTGATTTTTTCCCGAATAGACCAGAGGATCGGGAACAGAAAGAGAGAATCAGACAACCTATCGGGTTTTTTGAAGTAAAAAGTCTCGCTTTGGGAGGCGATCGAGTAATCCCATGGGAATATGTTATCGGCGAGGTTGTAATCGATCAAAGCCACCTCGTTCGGCAAAATGAATTCATCGAGGTTGGCTTTCAAATGGTCGAGGATCAGGCTGGCGAAGAAATTGTGTGTGAAGCCGATGCGTGTGTAATCACCGCCGCCAAATTCGCTGAAAACGTTACGGTCGTTGTAGGCATCGAGCAGGGTGCCGTAGTGATTTATTGCCCTGTGGGTCCACGGGTAAGTCCCGGTGAGCAGCGAAGAAGTTCCCGGAGTCGTGAAATTGCCTGCGGAGTAATGCCTGTGAAACACTGTTGCGTGTTCCGCGAAACGCAGCAGGTTGGGGGTAGTTTCTCGATTGAAGCCGTAGAGTGAGGCATCATGCGCGGAAAAAGCGTCGAAGACGATGATGATGACGTTGGGAGTGTCCGCATTTGTTCTCTGTTCTTCGAATTCGGGGTTCGACGCAGATAGAATTGGAGAGGTGAAAGGGATAAGGGATGCCAGCTTGAGAAATCCACGACGATTGATGGTTGGTTTCATAGTATGGCTCACAGGATCCGGGTGAATACGACGACCAGGGCGACGATATCGACAAAAATATAGAGGAATGTAAGAACGGTCAGCCGTTTGATGATGGCGACGAAGATGTTGTTTAGCTTCTGGATGCGTGATACTGCAAATGCGACCACGATGGCCAGCAGTATCGCCGCGACGACCAGGAGGCGTCGATAGAGTACATATTTGAGCGTAAGGTATTGAATGGCGATCGCCAAGAGGGAGAGTTCGATCAACAACACAAAGCAAAAAGGAACGATCGATGGTCCGATCCACCGTTTGGGGATCAATAGTCCCAATAACAAAATACAGGCGAATACAAAGATGCTCTCGACGAGCATGAAGGTCAAAGTATAGGAAACGGCGCCAACAAGTTCACTTCTTGTTAGGTGAAGCAGCCAGGAAGGAACATCGCGGAACATGTTGGGGATCGCCCATACATGGATCGGAAACGAACAGGTGACGAAAATCTGTATTAACTCTTCTGAAGAAAACCTGTGCTTAAAGATAGCCAAGATCCTTGAGCCTTTCTTCCAGAGTTTCCCGATCTTCATCACTCGTAACTGGCGGCTTGGATGCTGAGGTTTCACGGGGTTGGAATTTTCCACCGATCACCAGATCCGGAACGTCGGCGTACGAGGGCGATGCGAGTTGTTCCAAGCTCGTGTTGGCAAACAGCACGCCCGGCACGAGGCCCGGGTCGATGCAGTGATCCGCACCCCAGTGATCGAGATTCCTTTCGAGTGCGTCGGCCTCCCAATTTCCGAGTCCCGTCTGCCCCGAAGCTCGATATCCGCTATTGAATCCCACTACAAGATCCGGCGCGTAGGGCGTGAGCGGGCCGTGGAACGCTTCCTCGCCCGTCCAGACCGTCCGCACAATCTGTCGGTTATCGGGTCCTTTCCAAGAGAGCAGCTCGTCTTTGATTTGGGCGGACAGCGCAGCTTGTTCGTTGTCGGCGACAATGCCGAGCTTCTCTCGCCCGGACATGTTGAGGTAAATGCTCGATAATCCCACCGCATAAGCACGGGTCTTCTGCCAGAGGACGTCCTGAAGTCCCCCTCGTGCCTCGTTGGTCTCAGGGGCAAGATGGCCATGTTCAATGAGCCAGCGATTCAGGTGAACTTTGTAGTCGAAGCTGCTAAAGCCATGATCGGAGAGCACCAGAACTCTTGCATCTTGATGACCGCATTTTTTAATTTGCGCCACGATGCGGCCGAACAAGGCGTCCAATTTCAGGTACCATGATTCGACAATGTCCTCTCGGTCTCGCCAAAACATGTGCTGAAGACGATCGAGGGAGTCGAAAACGATGGCGAGAATGCCTTCGTCGAAAGCTTGAATCTGACTCATAAGTACTTTTTCGCGAGACTCGAGGATCGAATCACACAAATATAAAAAGTGGTCGTCCTGAATGAATCCCTCGTCCAATGCGGTCGTGTCCTGTGGCCAGCCGAGGGTGTGAAACGGGCCGACATTTATCCACAGCCCCTTGGCGAAACCACCTGGATTGGCGTAAGGCCACACAGCTTTTTGGGGATGTATCTGCAGCGGGAGGAAGTACAATCCCGGTCCATGGGAATTTTCGGTCAGCAGGACTTGCGTGATGGCGCGCACGGAAACACCGAGCCGCAGTTTGAAAGCAAGTTCGACAAAAGGACTCCAACGATCCTTTTCCAGCGCAATGATGTTCTTGTTGATTTGCAATCTGGCGTTGTTGGCGTCGATCCATTCGATCTCGAAAGCAAGTGAGGCTTGCTTGTCATCGGTTTTGTCCGATTTAAGCAGCGGTCCCTTCAAGGTGCCGTGTGCTTTTTGCTTGCCATCCGGTGAGAGGGTTTCGACGTTGGTTTTGTAGGTCTTTTCTGTGGGGTTGGGGTCAAGCTTGAAATAGGTTCCCACACCCAGGCGGCCGAGGATGTCTGGCGTCCCGAGGCCGGGGATCGTTTGTACGGGGGATTGCCTGCGGGCGGGAAAAGTTGCCGGCCACCAAAGGGTCGTAGCGGGATAGCCCATCTCTACGGCGTGTTCGAATACGGTATGGGCGTTGTGCGGGGGGACGAACTGCACGCCGAGCGCCGATTTCCTTGTGGGCAGTAAGGAAACGTGCAGGGCGTAATTGTCTGGATTGCGGTGTACGAAATCGAAGAGTCCGTGTTCGCCCGGGTTCATGCCGCTGGCGATACTGGTCCAGGAAACTTCACTTTGTGCAGGATTAGCAACCGCCAAGCGGGCATAACCCTTGTTTGCGACATACTCTCCCAGGTTTGGCAGTTTCCCTTGGCTGTGCAGCCGTTCGAACAGGGTGGGATCGAACGCATCGAATCCGATAATAAAGGTTTTCATCTAAATACTACAGTGAGTCCCGGTTTCACTGATCCGTGGATGGATCTACATCCGTGCTTTCGATTTCTGCAGGCGTGTCGCTTCCCGATTCTCGGAATCGTCGCTTCAACCTCGCCCAAAACATGCGAATCTTGCTTGAAAACACCAGAACCATCCCAGATATCGCCGCAAAGAGAATCGCTAAGAGTTGAAAAATCTGGCCTCCGGTGTTCGGATCAATATACATGGTTGCACCTCTATTCTTAAATCGAAACGAAATTTGTGTTCATCCGGGTGCGATACGTCGCCGAAAACAAAAAGGTTTAACGTCTTTGCCCGAATTGGTGGATTTCATCGATTTATGATCCCCGACATTATAAACCATGTCGCAGGTTGTTTTCAGTTTGATAAAAATCTGGGCGTGGTTCCGAGCGGCCGCGGGGCCTTTTCACGATTCAATTTTTACTTGCGCTGACGGTAGAGCTTGGGATCAACCGTGCGAACCATCGAATCCAGATCGAGTGCGCAACCGAGGAATTGAGCGATCTTCTCGACGTAGGTTTGTGGATCGTTGACGATTTCCTTATAAGGCATATCGATACGGGCAATGTAGTCTTGTTGGGAGAGCCATACTTCGATCTCTCGCAGGTGATTCTCGAGGATCGTTTTCATTTTCTCGTCATCGATCTTATCGGGGTTTTCACCGCGGCGAACGATCATCTTTCGCTGTGAGGCAAGCACCTCGCCGAGTTCGCGCTGCATAAAGATGACGTGATAGTGCAGGTCTTTGGGAAGCTTGGGAAGAAGATAGGAAATGATCTTGACGACTTTGCCTCCGGCGTTTTCCACCCAGGAAGTCTCCCCTTCCTTCAGCTGCTTCACTGCTTCGTATTCGTAATACCCCAGGGGATTATCATCGTCCGCCTGGCGGACGCCATCGGTGAGGAGTTCTAGCCCGCCGCTTGCGAGCATATTCATCATCATGGATGTCCCTGAGCGGGGCAATCCAGATACAACGACGATGGTGTCGGATATTTTGGGGTCGATCGTGGGGTTGGTCATCGATTACACTCTGGTTGTTTTCTAATCACGGCAGATCACACCCTTACAGACCCTATTGGACGGAATCTACGAAGTATTTCGGGTTCAGCGGCTCTGCGGTCACGCTTTCGAGGTGACTCGCCCAATCCTGGCTGGCGCCGGGTTTGAAGTAATTCTCAATCAGCCACCGGCCGGTCTGGGTCTGTCCCAGGCGTGTGCCACTCTGCTTACTCAGGAACGCTTGCAGCTGCGACGACACGAGATGGCCGATTTCATAGCTATGATAGTAGACGGGGACGAGTGCCACGTGGTACTTTGCAGCCCAGTCCGGTGCGCGCCGATTTTCGGGCCGCCGCAGCAACTGATATTTCTCGACCAGATCCCACCATAAAGTATCCAAGTCCCGTTCAGGATCAGCGTAGAGGGCACGCTCGAAATCCGTCATCACCATCGCCCAGCGTGTGAAAACCAGCCGCTGGGCGCGTTTCTGTTCGGCGGCGGCGGAAGAAAGGCGTTCCGCTTCACTGTCATCCATCCCCAGCACGCTGCTCAGCCAGATGCGATCGTAGGTCTGTGCTTCCATCAACAGCGCGATGGCTTCTGTGGATAAGGAGTGCGGTGGGGTTCTTAGAATCCACGGCAATTGGGGATCGATGTGCTGGTCGTATACTGCGTGGCCGAGTTCGTGAAGCAGGATCGACGTCCAGTGGTGGGAGGGCTCCAGGTTGTTTAGCGTGCGTACGTCGCCTTCCCGATCGATGTCGATGCAGAAGGCATGTTGGTCTTTACCTTCACGCGGGTAGAGGTCGGAGCGGTCGAGGATGCCGCGCACATCTATTTCCATGCCGTCGTAGGTCGCGAGGGCCAACTCGATGGGGTCTCGATCTGCAAAATAAGGATCCAGCGCCACTTCGCTGATCTCTGGCGCGCGTTGGAAAAAACGATCGCCGTAATGCCAGGGTCGCAGGTCTACCGCGTCGATTCCGAAGTGCCCGGCGCGGACCCGGTCGATCGTTTCCTTCAAGCGTATAAACGGTGTTCGAGTGGCTGTTTCGAGTTCGGCGAAGAGTGCCGCCAGCTGTGCCTCATCGATTTCATTGAGAACCAGCGACCGCTGGTAATGATCGCGGAAGCCTTGCGCCTGTGCAGATTTGTTCCGCAGGCGGGCCAACTCCCGTACGTAGTCGGCGACTTCTTCGCCGATGCGCTTGCTCGCTTCCCAGACCTGGCGCACGGCGGAAGAATCATGGCTGGTGCGCAAAATACTCTCTACTTCGTTATCACTGATCGATTTTCCATCGACGAGGGCGCGAAAGTTGTAAAAGCAATGTTGGGCCTTGGTCTCGAGATCGGTGATGGCTTCGATGGTTGCTTCGTCTTGCTGCGCTTTCGCGCTCGCGAGGTAGATCCGCTTTAGCGTTCGACGGTGCAGCGCATCGTCCGTGGTGCTCGTTTCGTTGAATTTCTGCGCGGTTTCGTACAGTTTTTTATCGGCCCAGAAGCGCATCAATTCGGCTTTGGCGTCTTTCTCGCGTCGTGCGGCCTCTTCCGTGCCCGTCGTGGCGGACTGCCACATGGCGCTTGAGAATTGAATGTGCAGCTTGCGTACTCGCTCGGTGACTTCGTCAATGAACGTTTGCGGTCGTTCTGTCATGCATGACTCCAAACTGCAGTTGTTTGCAGCGCAGTGATGAAGTATATCAGAGGATCGCACTGCGCGATTGAATGCGCAGACGGCTTGGGCCATCGGCCCCGAGCGCTTCGTTTAGGAGCGAAAACGGATTTGCCGCAGGTTCGGCTTGAGTCTATTATGGGAGTAAGGCTGCCACGCGTTCTGCGAAACGTCACAAACGGTAGGCGCGATCCGTTTTGTATATAAAGACGGCAAACGATGACCTGAAATCCACTTTTTCACTCGTGACCGAGTCTAATCAAGGAGGTTCTCATGAATAGCTACTACCTTCGAAAATCTGCCGCAGCATGGATGTGCCTCATATTCCTGTTCCTCGCCAGCCTGGCATGCAGTCTTCCTACGAACCAATCATCCGCCGGGTTGGAAGCTACACAGTTGGCCCTCGAAGTGGAAGCCACGACATTGGCGCTGCAAAAAGCCGTGCTTACCCAGGAGGCGGCATCGCAGGAAGAATCGGCTGGTCCACCTGAGGCTGAAGAGCCTGCGCCGGAGGAAGAGCCAGCAGAGGCTACACCAACGGCAACGCAAGAAGCGCTGGAAGAACCCTCCGAGGCGGTGGAGGGAAGCCTGGAGCGCGCCTCGTACGATCCGGCCTACGGCTGGGGATCGGGACACGACAGCGACAATTTCGACGCATCGACCGGAAAATTTCCTTCGAGCAGTGCGGGAGCGGCTACCTCCTGGTATGGGGACGGACGCTACAACATCACCTTCACCTCGCGCAACCGCTGGACCTGGTATTGGTCGTTCATCGACGCGGCAGATTTCTACGCCGATTTCTTGATCTTCAATGGTGACCAATGTGTTTCCGGGGACACGGCAGGGTTTGTTTTCCGAGGCGATCAGGTTCAGGATTATGGGTTGATGTTCGGCATCAGCTGCGGAGGGGAATACTTTATCGGCTTCACTGCCATTCCGGGATCGGACGGTTTCGTGATTAATTTCACAGAAGCAGGCATTGAGTTTGGTGACCGGCAATTGTTCCATAGCGATCTGATCGCAACAGACCCGGGTGCAGTCAACCGCCTTGGGGTCATGGCTAAGGGAACGGAGATTGACTTCTACATCAACGGCAAATGGGTCGCCAACCGATCAGTGGCGATGTACGCTCCTGCCCTTATGCACGGTCATTTCGCGCTCTACCTGGGAACGGCGCAGAAACCGAACGCCAGTGTGAGTTTCGACGATTTCAATATTTGGTACCTCGATTGAGGTTCAGAGTTGAAATTTGCGTGTCGAAATCGAAGTGTGAATTGGCAAGAAAGTAACAACTCGGAAAGGGATGAGGAGGCGTTCGAATTTGAACAAGATTCTCATCCCTTTATGTTTTCTCTCGCTGTTTATTGCTTCCCTGGCGTGCAGTTTGCCATCTGAACGGGTAGCCGAATCGCTCGCCTCGACACAGACGGCGCTCGAGGTGCAGGCGACGACTCTGGCGCTGGAGAAAGCCAGGCTCACCCACGAAGCGGAGCAGCAAGCCGAGTCTCCTCAGCCCACCGTCACTGAAACGGCGAAACCCGAAGCGGGAGAAAAGGCTACGCCGACGGATGACGGTCCGCACGACGGCGCGGAAGGGGCTGTGGGGAGCCTGGAACGCGCTGCGTTCGATCCGGCCTTCGGCTGGGGAGCGGCTCACGACGGTGATGATTTCGATGGCGGATCGGGGAAATTCCCCACCAATTCCGCAGGCGCGGCGAACGCCTGGTACGAAAATGGCCGCTATAAAATTACGTTCAACTCACGGGGTCTCTGGACCTGGTACTGGTCGTATATCGACGCCGAAGATTTCTACGTCGATTTTCTGATATTCAACGGCGAACAATGCGTCGCCGGGGATACCGCTGGCATTGTTTTTCGGGGGGATAAGGCTGCGGATCGAGGCTTGATGTTCGGCCTCAGCTGTGGCGGGGAGTATTTCGTAGGCAAAACCTACTGGCCTCCGACCGATAGCCCGGTGTGTTCTTGGCTCGGCGGAACGCTGCTCGATTGCGAGCGGAGAGTATTGACGGCTAGTGAATTAATCCAGACTGGACCAGGGGCAGTAAACCGCATCGGTGTTATGGTGAAGAGCGCGGATGTGGACTTTTACATCAACGGGAAGTGGGTAGATAACCGCGCGATCCCTGCGGGCTGGTTCGAGAGCATTCACGGGCAATTCGCCCTCTATCTGGGGAGCGCGCAGAAACCGAACGCCAGCGTGAGTTTCGATGATTTCAGCATATGGTACCTGGATGAATAGTGGTGTTTCATCCACTACCCGTTTACGCCGGTGAAGGACGAGGATTGGGTTTCTACTATTCCTTTGATTGATATGCACCAGAGGGCCGGGGCGATGGCCGTGATATCGGGTTGACGGTACAATTTGACTTCTTGATCCACATCTCTACAGTAAAGTTGGATCGGCTCAGTGTACAATGGATGCAGGATTTCTTCCCTGATAGATGATGGGAAGCGCGACGCATTCGATAACGAGGACGGCCACATGCCGCAGAACGATGGAATTCCGGTTATAAAAGATCGGCATATTCTCTTGGGCGTGACGGGGTCGATCGCGGCCTACAAGGCTGTAGATCTGGCTTCCAAGCTGACTCAGGCAGGCGCCATCGTGGACGTAATCCTCACACCGGCGGCGCAGCACTTCGTGACTCCGCTGACATTTCAATCTGTCACCGGAAGGCGGGCCTACACGGATGACGATTTGTGGGGCAGCGAAGCGCACGTCATCCATGTTGGTCTGACCCACGAGATCGACTTGCTCGTCTTGGCGCCGGCGACGGCGAATACGATTGCCAAATTGGCCCACGGACAAGCCGATAATTTCCTCACCCTGACGGCGCTGGCCGCGACTTGTCCACTTGCCATCGCGCCGGCGATGGACGCCGGGATGTTCGCCCATGCGGCGACCCAGGCGAATCTCACGATCCTTAAAGAACGCCAGGCGTATATTCTCGGGCCCACTGAAGGCCGCATGGCTTCGGGGTTGGTCGGCAAGGGACGCATGCTGGAGCCGGAGGAGATATTCGGCCACGTACGCTTGATTCTCGGTCAGCGTGGGGATCTGCAGGGGCGGACCGTCGTCGTCACGGCCGGAGGTACACAGGAACCGATCGATCCGGTGCGCGTGATCGCCAACCGTTCCTCCGGCAAACAAGGATTTGCCCTGGCACAAGCGGCGATCGATCGCGGCGCGCAGACGATCCTCATCAGCGCGCCAACCATGCTGCCGACACCGGTCGGAGCCGAGCGAGTCGATGTCGATACCGCAGAGGAACTGCGCCAAGCAGTATTGGAACGAATCGAGGGCGCAGATGTGCTGCTCATGGCTGCTGCGGTGGCCGATTTCCGGCCAAAGCGCTCGGTCGATGAGAAGATCAAGCGCAGCCAGGGGGTGCCCGAAGTGAAATTGGAGCCCACGGAGGACATCCTTGCATTTGTAACGGCGCAGCGCAAGAAGAGCAAGAAACCGATCGTGCTCGTCGGATTCGCTGCGGAGAGTCAGGATCTGGTCAAAAACGCACGGGCGAAGCTGCAGCAGAAGGGCATGGACCTGATCGCCGCCAACGACATCACGGCGATTGATGCGGGTTTTGGCGTGGATACCAATCGAGTTACTGTATTGGCCAAAGACGGCGACCCGATAGAATTGCCTGTAATGAGCAAATACAAGGTTGCCGACTATCTTTTAAATCATGTGGTGGAATTATTGGCATCGGCCGATTGAGTTACTTTCCGTGTGGGCAACGGTTTTCAGGGCATTTTTACATCAAAATTCATTACTTCACGCCTCGCAAAAGAATGTGATCTAATTTTCAGTATGGAAGCTCGAACAGGTAATCTCTATTTAGGCACGCAGGGTTTTTCATTCAAGGATTGGGTGGGTCCTTTCTATCCCGAGGGAACCACTTCACGATCTTACCTGGAGACGTACGCCCGCTATTTTTCGACGGTGGAAATCGATTCCACGTTTTATGGCATACCTCGAGCGACGACAGTCCGCGGCTGGTATGAGCGCACGCCGACAGATTTCAAATTCGCGGCGAAATTCCCCAAATTAATTACGCATGACAAAAAACTCGAGGGCGCGCGCGGAGATGCGGAAGCCTTCGTCGGCAGCATGCAGGCCTTGGCGGAAAAGTTAGCCGTTCTCACCTTGCAGTTTGCCTATGACTTCAAACCCGAATTCTTCGATCGGCTGGACGACTTCCTGGGATCCCTGCCGGTTGGTCCGCACTACGCTGTAGAGGTTCGCAACCGAGAATGGCTGACGCCGGCGTTTCGCCAGATGCTCGCCGGACACAATACGGCCCTCGTGCTTCAGGATTTGCATTACATGCCGCGGCTGGATTGGGTCACGGCGGATTTCAGTGTGGTTCGCTGGTTGGGAAGACGGAAGGACATTGAGGTTTTCGACCGCATCCAGATCGACCGGACAAAGGTGCTCGAAACCTGGGCCGAAATCGTGGCTGGTTTTCTGGACGCCGGTACGGATGTGTATGGTTTCTTCAACAATCATTTTGCAGGTCACAGCCCCGCCAGTGTGCGTCAATTCGCAGCGCTTCTCGGTCAACCCGTTCTTGCACCGAAAACAGAAGGCCCGGATCAGCAATTGGATCTCGAGATTGATTAACGCCATGCGCCGTATCGTAGATTTATTGATCGGCGGACCTCGCCGATTCGATTGAAATGACCGAACGGATTGCGATTTCTGAATCCCCGTTTTTTCGTGCCGTACTGGGGCTGGTGCTTTTCTTCGGACTTAGTGCGCTGTTGTCATCTCTCTGGGGTGCGGCTTGGGGGCCCTCCTCGATGCGTACGGTCAAGAAGGTGTTGGAGATGGCGGCGTAAAACCGGGGGAGAAGCTCGTCGATCTGGGTGCCTGGGATGGGCGCATCGTGATCGTTGCCGCGTGAAATTTCAAAGCCTAGGCCGTCGGGGTGGAGATCGATCCGCTGCGTTGTTTGATCGCCAATTTGCTGATCAGGGTCTTGCGGTTGCAGGACGTCGCACGTGTCTATTACGGCAACATGTATACCTTCGACTTCCGTGATGCGGACGTTGTGAGCATGTACCTTTTACAAGACACCAATCAGCGCCTCAAACCACGGCTGGCAGCGCAGCTGAAGCCCGGCGCGAGCGTGGTTTCACACTCATTTTCCTTTTACGGTTGGGCGCCCGTGGCGATCGACGACAAGCGTGGTATATTCCTCTACGAAATGGGGAATACCGGAGCGGATGTATTGCCCAAGCTGGTTTAGGCGGATTCCCGCATGATGGATCTTTGTGAGGGCAGTAGGATTTTCGTGCCCTCGTTTGCGCTACAATGAATACGGAAACCGGCGCACTAGCGCTGGGTTTTGTGGATGGCTGCAAGTGAAAATAGAATCTCTTGGGCCACTTGCCAGGGAGGAGATGAGCGAATGGAATTGTTGAGCGTCAGGATCGAAAAGCCCGAAGCGGTAAACGTGATTATCGGCCAATCCCACTTTATCAAAACGGTGGAAGACCTTCACGAAGCATTGGTGGGCGCTGTTCCGGGGATTGAATTCGGCCTGGCTTTTTGTGAGGCTTCCGGGCCGGCGCTCGTGCGCATCAGCGGCACGGACGACGACTTGGTCGAATTGGCGAAGGAAAATGCGTTGGCGCTCTCTGCGGGACACGTGTTCATTATCTGTTTGGGAAACGTGTTTCCGGTCAACGTGCTCAACGCCGTGAAAGCCGTGCCCGAAGTGTGCCGTGTCTTCTGCGCGACGGCAAACCTCGTCGAGGTGATCCTCGCTGAGAGCGAACAGGGGCGCGGCGTCTTGGGTGTGATCGATGGTGTTAAAAGCGCCGGCGTTGAAGGCGAGAAGGAAATCCAGGAACGCAAGGCCTTGCTGCGCAAGTTTGGCTATAAGTTGGAGTAATCAAGTATTCCCGATGCTGCCCATGTCCACTGAACGTGGGGAGTATATTTTCTGTATCAGGATTTCATAGTCTGGTTTCAGCGATAAGCTGGCTCGATCTTGATAGCCGGAGTTAGGGGTGTGCCATGAAGTTCACAGATTCGATCACCGATGTGTCGGGAATCATGGTCGGCCATGCGGACGATGCACAGGCGCTAACCGGATGTACGGTGCTGCTTTGCACGGACGGCGCCGTCGGTGGGGTGGATCAACGCGGCGGCGCGCCGGGCACGCGCGAGACGGACTTGCTGCGTCCGTCCCATCTGGTGGAGAAAGTCCACGCTGTCTTGCTCGCCGGAGGCTCGGCTTACGGCCTGGATGCCGCGGGGGGCGTGATGCGCTATCTCGAAGAGCGCGACATCGGACACGACACGACGATTGCCAAGGTGCCGATCGTGCCCGCAGCGATCCTCTTCGATCTGGGCCTGGGACGAGCGGACGTCCGGCCGGATGCCGAGATGGGGTACCTCGCCTGCCAGAATGCCAGCCACGACCGCTTGCAGCAGGGAAACGTCGGCGCAGGCATGGGGGCCAGTGTGGGGAAGATCCTGGGCATGGCAGGAGCGATGAAGAGCGGCATCGGTACGGCGAGCGCCGATTTGGGCGGCGGTATCATCGTTGGTGCGATTATGGCCGTCAACGCGCTCGGAGATGTCGTCGATCCGCAGACGGGAAACATTCTGGCGGGCGTACGTCCTGCAAAGGTGGGTCCGATTGCGATCGGTGGCGAAGGGCCTTTCGCCGACACGCTCGTGGTCATGAAGGGCATGGTGGGTAAAACCGCCCTGCGTTTTGCCGCAAAAAGCAACACGGTGATCGGGGTTGTGGCGACGAATGCACAATTGGACAAGGAAGAAGTGAACAAGGTAGCGCAGATGGCGCAGGACGGTGTTGCACGCACGGTACGACCCGCGCATACGATGTATGACGGAGATACGATCATCGCCCTAGCCACGGGCAAAAAACGAGCGGACGTCAATCTCGTCGGTGCCTATGGTGCTGAAGTCGTCGCCCGCGCCATCGTGAACGCCGTGCTGAAGGCCGAGGGCGCAGGTGGATTACCCGCCGCAGCGGATATCCAGTCGGCGTAGATTCATTGCGGCGGACTTTGGCGGCCGGGCGATCGCAGCTGCGGCCAAAGTGATGGCACATTGACATCCATTCCCTGAACGAGTATGCTCCCATTCGAAAGACGCTGGAGGTTGAATGTTCCGGAGAACGAGCGACATGCCTGCCGAAACCCAGCCGGTGCCCGAAAGGGTGGATTCCGTGCTCGGGCCCGGAATCATCTGGCAAGGGCAAATCTCCGGCATAGGTGGTGTGCGCATCGAGGGGGTTTTCGATGGGGAGATTGCCCTGCAGGGTTTGGTAGTGGTCGGGGAAGGGGGACGAGTGACTTGCGAACACATCCGCGCAGTGACGGTGGTCGTCGCCGGCTCCGTCAAAGGGGACATTACCGCACGCAAAGTCGAGATCACGCGCAACGGCCGCATCTGGGGAGATGTCGTCACGACTTCATTTTCGACGGAAGAGGGCGCCTTTCTGCGGGGAAAGATCACCATGGAAGAGGAACTCGATCTCGGTTTCACGCAGGAATCGGAGCCAGGCGAAACGCAGGAGCCTCTCGATGAAGGGCAAGCGCCTTCTGAAGCGCCTGTGGGAGAATCGTAGGCTCGATCGTTATACTTTCCCGATTCGGCTAAACAATTTTATCGTTCGTTCCCGCCAATTGGCGCAGCAATTCTGTTTGCCCGGTGTGGTAGGTGTCGTGGAAGTACAAGCCGAAAATCTTTTTCCCAACCGTGACGGCGGGATTTTCCGCATCGATCGCTTTCGAGAGATCGTCTGGAGTGGCGCGCTGCAGACCGGCCGAGATGCGCTCTTGTGCCGTCTGCAGGCGGGCCAGCAAATCGGTTAGCCCAAGAATTTCCTCGTCGTCCCTCGTGATCGGATCGGAATTGGTTTCGTAGTGATCCTTTTCTTCTGCGGAGAGTGTGGGCTGCTCCCCCAGGAGGCGAATAACTCGATCCCGGCTGACGAGAATGTGTCCGAGTACCCAATTCAGGCAGTTGCCGCGGAAAGCGGGCTGCCGAAGGCTGTCCTCGTGCTCGAGTCCGTCACACTGCCTTTGGATGAGGGAGAGATTGAGGGCAAAGCCATCGATCAGCTGTTCCTTGTTAATCATCGGGCGCTCCAGTTCTCGCATCGAGTATCGAGATTGTACGAAAGTGGATACAATTCGTCAATATTGACGAATTCAATCCTTTAAAACCCGGATCGCATGCCTTTGTGCGGGAAGGTGACTGCAGGTTTCACAGTTTCTTGATAATCCCTTCGTTGCCTTTAGAATAGGGGTTGGATCCAGTTTCCGGGAATGCGTTGGATCGAACCCGAAGGCAAATGACCATTTTTTTCAACCGGGTGGCTGTGGGAGGGTTGTATGCCGGTCGATAGTTTTAAATACTTGCCCCGTTTGATTGCGATGTTTTACCAGACGACGACGCGTGAGCCGGAGCTGCCCATTCCCTGGACGCCGCTGCCGCGTCCCGTGGATGAATGTACCTTTGGGTTGGTAACCTCGGGGGGACTCTATCACCGCGGCAGCGAGCCTGCGTTCGACATCGAACGGGAAAGGAAAGAGCCAACCTGGGGTGACCCAACCTTCCGCACGATCCCCACGAACGTCGATCTGCATGAAATCCACATCAGCCATCTGCACATCAATCAGGCGATGGTGCTTGAAGATATAAATGTTCTTTTACCTCTCGATCGCATGCGCGAATTGATGGCTGCTGAAGAGATCGGCGGCGTGGCGGAGTACGCCTATTCATTCATGGGCTTTCAGGGCTACCCGCCTGACGCCAGCGCCTGGCGTGAGACCTACGGCCCTCAGGTCGCCGAACGCTTTCTCTCCGAGGGGGTCCACTGTGTGCTGCTCACACCCGCTTGACCGGATTGTGCGATCAACGTGCCCGTGTTGGCACGCACACTTGAAGAAGCTAGTCTTTGTACGGTTTTAGTGACGATGATGCCGTTTTGGGCGCAGAAAGTCGGGGTGCCGCGTACGCTGGCGGTCGAATTCCCGTTCGGTCAGACCTTGGGCCGGGCGCACGATGCGGCGCAGCAGATGAGAGTGCTTCGCCAATCTCTGAATGTGTTGGCAAAAGTCAATACCCCGGGTGAAATCGTACATTCGGACGAGACCTGGCCGCAACCACTCGAAGAAGCGCAGAAAATCTGGCAGCCGAGCGAACCATCCCCCATCATCGCGGAATTAGCCCCCCGCATCCGGGAAATCCTGCGTGAACGACGCCGGGGAAAGGCGGAGTAGGCGCCGATCACTGATACGATTTTTCCTGGAATTATTTTCTTTGTGAGGCAGAGGGCATGGAAATAGAGCTGGACAAACGCAAACTGTTGAAATCCATTCAGGAGGCGCGTGCGAAGTTGGAGCAGACAATTGCCGCGGTTCCGCAGAGCCGCATGCTGACTTCCGGGGTGGAAGGGGACAATTCGGTGAAAGATCTGCTTGCCCACATCGGCATCTGGGAGCGGCGCATGATCGACTGGTTGAAGGAAACGCTTCAAGATCGAGAACCCGAGATGCTGCCTTCTGGGATGACGTGGGACGATTTGGATCGTTGGAACGATGCAACTTTCGAGCAATTACGCGGTGTGGAATTGGCAATGGTGTTGAAAGAGTTCCATGCTTCCTACGCTGCGGCCCGAAGTATCGTCGAGGATATCGACGAGGATGTATTTTTCGATCCCGACCGGTTCCCTTGGCGCAAGGGAAAACCGCTTTGGGAGATGGTCTCTGCCAACATGGATTGGCATTACCTGGAACACGAGGAATCCATCCGTGCCTGGCTAGAGTCCCCGGAGAACGAATAGGCGTGAGCTGGCTGACGCTTGGGGTCGTGGAGCGGCGTGAACCGACCCTGCAAAGATGGTCTTGAATATCCGCAAGCGCACCGCGTGACGTTGAGGAGGATTGCGCATGGCAGAGAAGGCGTTTCAGGATTACTACCGCGAGGAATACAGCCATTGTTACGGCTGCGGCCGCTTAAACGACCATGGTCTTCAGATCAAGAGCTACTGGGATGGGGATGAGACTGTGACGACGTTCACCCCGAAAGCCTACCACATCGCCATCCCCGGCTATGTTTACGGGGGTCTGATCGCCTCCCTGATCGATTGTCACAGCACGGGTTCGGCGGCTGCGGCGGCATACCGCGCTGAAGGTCGTTCCATGGATTCGGAACCGCCGCTCCGTTTCCTGACCGCCGCGTTGCATGTCGATTATGTACGTCCAACACCTTTGGGTGTTGCGTTGGAGATTCGCAGCCAGATCAAGGAAATCAAGGACAGGAAGGTAATCGTCAGCTCCGAGCTCTACGCAGAAGGCGAAGTGTGTGCGCGCGGGGAAGTGGTGGCCGTTCGAGTGCCGGAGCATCTGCTGCCCAGTGAATCTTGACCGATCGACGATCTCCAACAGACGCGCAGCGCGAGGCATAGTCCGAGACGGAAGATTTCACGCGCCTCAGGGTGTTAGTCTTCTTCAGCAGGTTGTTGAAAGGTAAGCAACCACGAACCGGGGAAAGTCTCGTCGTCCTCTCCGGCACACTCCTCAGCGAATAATCCGGTTATCGGTATGTCCGCATCCACCAATTGCAAGGTGTAGGAGACTCCCACCTGCATGGTGAAGTCCGCGTAACCGCTGCCGAGTTCCGGTTTCAATCCGGTGAAGAAGTGATCTTCACCTTCGTCCCAGATGATAAGTGCTTCGATCCCGGGAACGGGTTGGCCGGCGGCGTCGACGACTTCGATCATGATCAGTGGCGTTTCAAGTTCCGTATCACAGACCAGCTCCCTTTCGACCATTTCGAAAGGCGCTCCCGGCGTTGCCGTGGGTGTGTTTGTGCGCGGCGGTCGGGTGATGGTGGCCGTTCGAGTAGGAGTTGCCGGGGTGGGGGTACTGTACCCTTGCGTGGATGGCGTGGTGGCAAAAGGAGCTGGGCGTTCGCCGAGCGCAGCCGCCAGCAAGGCAAGCGCACGCACCTCCCGTTCGGGCCGACCTGCAGCCAAACGTGTCTGGGCAAGTTGGCTGAGGGTGCCGGCGTGATCGGGATCCGGAATTTGAGCCAGCCGAGACTGCGCACGCTCGATGTCACCCGTGCTGGCGTATGCGAGGGCGATCAAGGCGTAATATTCGGCCTTGTATTCGTCCCGCAGTGCGGCCGGCGCGGTCTCCAGGTACTCTACGGGATTGAACTCCCAGGCGTAATACAAGCCCAGGGCGATTCCCAGCAGCAAGCCGATAACGAGAGGCAGCCATCTTTCTTTGTTCATGGTCCGCCTATTTCTGGTGAGGCTTCTAGATCGCGCAGTTGGTTGGCAAGATGGTTGAGAACTTCCAATTCAGAACGCGGATAATTGCTTTCGATACTGTAATCGATGGCATCGAGGACGATATCGAGCGGGGGCTGCGAACCGAGAGCTGCGAGTCGGATGAGCGCCGCATCCAGATCCTGGTCCCCGCTGTATGCTTCGGCCACCATCAGAACGTATTCCGTTCGATAATCGGCGCGCAAGGTGTTTGGCGTGGTGTCGACGTATTCCACGGGTCGGATGACCCAGCCATAGAGCAAGCCGAGAACGAGGCCAAGCGCCAATCCGGTGACCAGACGAGTGAGGGTTGTGTTTTTCATCGCGTTGGGTGGATTTTGCCACATTGCGCCCGGCTCTGCAACAATTGCCGTCCTGTGATGTGGGGATGGGGGAGACCAGCACAGCCATTTTGTGCAGGCAGTGCCGGAAATATCCAGTTTGCGTATACGCGCTCGACCCCAGCCTCGACGTGAGTTACTGGGGTCGGCTATGCTATAATCGACTGGTGCCGAAGGTGGGAATCGAACCCACAATCCCGAAGGAACGCGAGTTTGAGTCGCGCGCGTCTGCCAGTTCCGCCACTTCGGCGTAAGGCAAGTATATTCAAACGGCGACGGCCGGTCAAGTTTTCAAATCTACATGCTTCCAACCGAGGGTTCTACCGGGTGACAAACTTTCCTGATTCGTGTAGGGCTCGTTTTCCGTGATTGATGATCGGACGATGAAGATGATGGACTCCATCTGCGGGCAGGGGGAGACCAAGTGATTCGACTTGGAATTATCGGTTTACCTTCGAGCGGAAAAACAACCATTTACAACATGCTCTCCGGCGCGGATCTGCCGGTTGGACCATCGGGCGCTGCAGCGAGGTTTGAGGTTCATACGGCAACCGTCGACGTACCCGATTCCCGCCTCGATCGTTTGTGTGATTTATTGAAGCCTAACAAGAAGACGTATACCAAGGTCATTTACGCAGACGTCGGTGGTTTTCAGGTGGAAGCCAGAACCACGGAACTCCCCGGTCCGGTAGTGAATCAATTGGAACAAGTGGACGGTTTTCTTCACGTGGTGCGGGCGTTCGATGATCCGGCCGTTCCGCATCCGGCGGGCAGCGTTGATCCCCAGCGTGACATCACAACCTTGGAAACGGAATTCCTGCTGCACGACATGTTGATGGTTGAAAGACGCTTAGGGCGTCTGGCGGAAGATCGCCAGAAAGGAGGGCGCGATCGAGCAGTCATCGAGCGGGAGACGGCGCTCTTCGAACGGCTTGGGGCGGTTCTCGAAGAAGGTAGGCCATTGCGCGAGCACGAGATCAAGCCGGATGAAAAGGAAGCCCTGTCGGGTTACGGACTGCTATCGGGAAAACCGCTCTTGATCGTGCTCAATCAGGCCGAAGGTCAGGATGCCGTTCACATCGAAGCACATTCCGACCGGGTGTGCGTGATGCAGCTGTATGGAAAGCTGGAAATGGAAATCGCGCAGCTGTCTTCCGAAGAAGCCCGGGAATTTCTCGATGAATACGGGATCCAAGAATCCGGCCGCGAGGGAATCGTGCGTAATTCGTTCGATTTGCTCGATCTGCTTTCCTTTTTTACGGTAAACGAAAGTGAAGCGAGGGCGTGGACGTTGGGACGCGGGAGCAGTGTGCTCGATGCGGCGGCGAGCATACATTCGGACATGGCGCGCGGCTTCATACGCGCAGAAGTAATTGCCTGGCATGCCCTGATCGAACTGGGCGGTTTGGCGCCTGCGCGAGCCGAGGGGAAATTGCGCCTGGAAGGGAAAGATTACATCGTTGAAGACGGAGATGTGATCTACATTCGCTTTAATGTCTAGCTGATCGTTCTGCAAATCGAAAGGCAGGCGCTTCCCTTGCCGATACAATAGTAGATATCTGATCATTCATGATCTCGTTTCACGAGGAGCGAATAATGAGTTCGAAAACGTATAAGCAGGAGCGCTGGGATCTGGCGGATTTATTCGAGTCGCTGGATTCCCCCGAGGTCGAGAAATCCCGTCAAGACCTGGAAACAATCTTGAACGAATTTGAGGGGTATCGAGAAAAGCTAAGCCCGGAGTTGGATGAAACGGTTTTTCTTTCGATCCTCGAGGACTACGAAAAAGCGGTGCGGGTGCTTTCCCGTTTGGGTGCCTATGGATCTTTGCGATTTTCGGAAGATACGCAGGACCAAGCGGCGCAGACTTTTCAGGCACAGATGCAGCAGCTGTCCGCCGCCGTGGACAACCGCATGATGTTCTTTACTCTGTGGTGGAAAGGTTTGCAGGAAGCGGAGGCGCAGCGATTGTTGGATCTCTCCGGCGATTACCGCTATTGGCTGGAGGCGCTGCGGCTGAAGAAACCCTACACATTAACGGAAGCCGAGGAGAAAATCGTCAACATCAAGGACGTCAATGGTCCACAGGCACTGGTCACGCTTTATCAGTCGATCACCAACCGCTATACGTTTCCGTTGGAGGTCGATGGTGAGGTAAAAGAGCTCACGCGGGGTGAATTGGCGGTTTACGCGCGCAGCCCGGATGCAAATCTGCGCGCAGCATCGTATCAGGTTTTCAATGAGGTATACGATCGCGACGCGGTCATCCTGGGCCAAATTTACCAATTCATCGCCCGTGATTGGCGCAGTGAGGGAATCGATTTGCGCGGCTATGCCTCCCCGATCTCCGTTCGCAATATCGCCAACGACGTACCCGACGAAGTCGTGAACACGCTGCTCGAGGTCTGCCAGAAAAATGTGCCCCTATTCCATCGCTTCTTCAAGCTGAAGGCGAAGTGGATCGGTATGGATCGTTTGCGCCGCTATGACATCTACGCGCCAGTCGTCAAGACCGAAAAGATCTATGCGTTCGACCAGGCCGTAGACATGGTGCTGGATAGCTTCAGGGAATTCGATCCTCGTGTGGCAGAATTGGCACAGAAAGTCTTCGACGAAAGGCATTACGACAGCGAGGTGCGAAAGGGAAAACGCAGCGGGGCATTTTGTGCCACCGTGACCCCCGATCTCACGCCATGGGTACTGCAATCGTATCAAGGAAAACCAGAAAACATCGCTACGATGGCACACGAGTTGGGGCATGCCGTGCATTCGTTATTGGCGGATCATCACACCGCGCTTACGCAGCACTCCTCGCTGCCGCTTGCTGAGACCGCCTCGACCTTCGGCGAGATGCTGCTGATCGACAAGCTGCTTTCCATGGACCCCGACGAGGAAGTGCAGCGCGACCTGCTTTTCCGGCAGATGGACGACGCTTATGCGACGATCATGCGTCAGGCGTACTTTGCCTTATTCGAACGCCAGGCGCACGAGCAAATTGCCAACGGGGCGAAGGTCGACGAGCTTTCGGATCTATACCTGCAGAATTTGAGGGATCAATTCGGGGATTCGCTAGAATTGAGCGAGGATTTTCGCGTGGAGTGGGTGGCGATCCCACATTTTTACTTCGCGCCTTTCTATGTGTACGCTTATTCCTTCGGCCAGCTGCTCGTGCTTTCGCTCTACCAACGTTTCCTGGAACAGGGAGATGCGTTCAAAAGCGGCTATCTTGAACTGCTTGCGGCCGGCGGCTCGAAGTCAGCGGAGCAGATACTGACCCAGGCGGGCTTCGATATCCGCTCGGAATCCTTCTGGCAAGGTGGTTTCGACGTCTTACAGGCCAGTCTGGAGCGTCTGGAGGCGCTGGAGATCCCCGGCTAGTTGCTGTTGATGCTTTTACGGTCCCCTTGCGAATGACCTGATTGCGGCGCCTGTCTTCTGCTGAAGATAAAAAAATTCGGAGTCGATGCCACTCCGAATTTTTTTTATATCAGGCGGAGAGGGTGGGATTCGAACCCACGGTGGCCCGAAAGGACCACAACGGTTTTCGAGACCGCCCCGTTCAACCACTCCGGCACCTCTCCCCGTACCGTGGTGATTATAGCGCGGGCTGATCTAGATTTCCACTTCCGTCCCCAATTCGGGGAACTGGACTTTATCGAAACCTCGTGCTTTTATGTTTTCCATCAGTGCGGCTGCAGATTCGGGTTCACCGTGCACCAGGAATATTCCCTTCAGATGATCTTTCGCCTTCAGCGCATAATCCAGCAGGAGTTCCTTGCCTGCGTGTGCAGAGAGCCCGTTGACCGTAACTACTTCCGCGTTAACCGTATAGGTTTCTCCGAAGATTTTTATTCTCTTCACCCCTTCGACCAGTCTCCGGCCGAGTGTGTGAGGCGCCATCCAGGAGGTAATGAGTACGGTGTTGCGGGAGTCCTCGATGTTGTTGCGCAAATGATGGAGAATACGTCCCACTTCGGCCATTCCGGAGGCCGAGATGATCACCGCAGGCCCTTCGACTTTGTTGATTTCCTTGCTTTCCTCCACGGAACGTGTGTAGCTGAGAAGATCGAAGCCGAACGCCGAGCCGTGAACATCTTTCTGGATGAATTCCAGAATATTCTTGTCGAAGCATTCGGGATGCGCGCGGGTTATCTCGGTCACGTTGATGGCGAGCGGGCTGTCGACAAACATCGGGACGCGGGGGATGTCCCCCTCGCTGATCATGCGATGCAGATAATAAACCAGCGTTTGCGTCCGACCGACGGCGAATGCGGGGATTATGATCTTGCCGCCTCGATGGACGGTGCGTGTGACGGTTTTCTGTAATTTTTCGTACGCCTGCTGTGGTGGATTGTGGGAGCGGCTGCCGTAAGTGCATTCCATGATCAGATAGTCGAGGTCTTCGGGCGGCAGCACGGGGTCGCGCAGGATGGGCAGGTCGAAGCGGCCGATGTCTCCGGAAAACATCAATCGGACGGAGCGGTGGTTTTGTTCCAAGTCCAGAATGATGCCGGCCGATCCGAGAATGTGTCCTGCTTCCACCAAGGTTGCGCGCACACCGGGGATCGGTTCGAAAGGCGTGTCGTAGGCTTTTGGCGTGAGGAACTGGGCAGCCTGTTCGGCATCGGCCACAGTGTATAGAGGTTCGATCGGGGGCTCTCCGCGACGTTCTCGTTTCCTGTTGATATATTCGGCGTCCGCCTCCTGGATGTGGCCGGCGTCGCGGGTCATGATGTCGGTAAGATGAATCGTTGCCCGGGTAGCGTTGATCGGACCCTCGTAGCCCTGGCGGACCAAGTTGGGTAAATTGCCACAGTGATCGATGTGAGCGTGGGAAAGGATGACGGAATCGATTTTCTCGGGTGCGAAGGGGAAATCGAGATTTCGCTCATAGGTATCTTTGCGATGGCCTTGATACAACCCGCAGTCCAGCAGCAATTGATGCTTGTTCAGGCTGATCAGGTGTCGTGAACCAGTTACGGTTTGCGCAGCGCCGTGGAATGTAATTTTCATGATCGCCTCATTGAATGGAATCGCCGTGTCCCCAAAGCTCGCGGAGGATCTTTTCCCCATAGGTTTTTGCCCGCCAGGTGAGGGGAGACATCACTCGCTGCAGGGCTTCGATGCTGCGGGGGGCGGATTTGGCGATGTCCATCAGGATCTCGCGCGGCAGGATGATGTCCGAATCGACTCTGTGAGACCGGGCTGTCCGTTTGCGCCATTCGTGCAGCGCTTCATACCGGGCGAGAATCTCATCGTCCGTGTGATTGCCGCGAGGGCGGTGCGGAATAGGATCTTTCTTTCCGATGCGTATGGCTTCGAGAATTCCTTCTCCAAAACGGCGGATTTGCCCGGGCGTCATGCCGTGGATTTCATTCAAGACCTCAATCCGATCGGGGGCCGCAGCGGCCAGATCGTGGAGTGTTTGATCTCCCATCACTTTAAAGGCCGGTCGATCCATGCGCTTGGCCTGCGAATCCCGAAAGAGGTAGAGACGGCGGAGCAGCGCCAATTGGCGTGGTGAGAGATCGCGTGCGTTCCGGATTCGCCAAAAGCCATCGGGATCGAAGCCGTTGTCGTGGGGCTGAATGCGGGTAATATATTCGGATGCTTCCAGTGCTTCTTCCAAACGTCCGGCTTCTTGGAGCGCGGTAAATAGACCACGGCGCAGTGGGATCAGGTAGTACGTGTCCAAGCGGGCGTAATCGAGCCATTTTTCTGGAAGTGGCCTTTTCCCCCAATTGGAGCGTTGGTAGCGTTTGTCGATTTCAACATTGAATTCTGCTGCGATAAGATCGCGCAGACTGCTGCGTTTCCTGCCCAGCGTGCGGCTGGCGATACGCGTGTCGAATAAGTTATGAAAAGCGAATTCGAAATCGCGTTTCATGCACATGATGTCGTATTCTGCACTGTGGAATATTTTTTCAATTTTCGGATTGGCGAAGACTGGCCCCAATTCACGTAACCCCGAAAAAGCCAGAGGATCTACCAGGTAGTCGTGTTCCGGTATCGAGAATTGGATGAGGCAGACTCGTTCCCGATAGGAATACATGCTGTTCGATTCGGTGTCCACGGCAACGAGAGGCTGTGCGGAAAGTGATTTCACCATCGAGCGCAATGAAGCGGCGTCGGCGACAAGCGTTGGCGGATCGAGTTTGGTGGAATTCATGGATATCATTATACACGTTCGGCTGAGGTTCACGGCAGGAGTTGTTCATCCTGGGATTTTCGATGTGGAATTTCTACCGAACGAGCACGACAAAGCGCGGAAAGTTGGTCAAAATTGACATATTGTAGTGCGTGTGTTAATAATATACGTATTGCGTATTCGCTTTCCGTTGTATGTATCCCTTGCATCTATGGGGCAAATGCCCCGTTTTGGATAATTGAACCGAGGAGTGATTGAATGACGCGTATCGTAGGCCGTGATTTGGCCGGGATGCGGTGTTCGTAGGATGTTCAAATGCCTGACTCCAAGCTTAATTCCCGCATGAGCGTACGTACTCTCTTACGAGTAGTCCTGTTCAGCGCCTGTTGTCTCCTGCCCTCATTAACCCTGGCGCAAGATACACCCCGGGCGAAGAGTCTCGAGGTCGCCCTGTGGCCGGAGTACGATCGTTCCGAGATGCTCGTCATCATGCGCATGCAGTTGGCGGATGACGTTTCCCTGCCGACCACCGTCGAGCTTCCCATTCCGACGCGCGTGGGGGAGCCCTCGGCCGTTGCGAAATGGGATCCTGAATCCGGACCCAACGACCAGGTCCAATGGGAGCTGAATGAGGATGGCGAGTGGAGTACGCTTGCAATAGATACCGATCGACCAGGAGTTTGGCTGGAATATTACGATGCGCTCACATTGGACGGCAGTGAGCGAAGCTATTCGTTCCAATGGCCGGGAGGTTTTGCTATCGGATCGCTGCGTTTCAAGGTACAGGAACCGCAGGCAGCAGAGTCAATGCTTGTAACGGGCGCGGCGGAAGTTGTGGTAGAAGACGGTATCCGTTATCACATCGTCGATGTTGGCTCATTAAACTCCTCTGAGAGCTTTCGGGTGGACGTTTCCTACAACAATCCAAGCGGACAGCTCACGAATCCGGCGATGATTGTCCGTCCCGAGGAAACGCGCGGGAGCACGCCGGATTTGAGTGCCTGGCTGCCGTATGTAATCGGCGGATTTGGCGTTTTGATGCTCGCCCTGGGCGGCATCTTGTGGGTCCGCCTGCGGCGAGAGGGTGAGAGCGGTTCTACGCGGCGGCGACATCGCCGTACAGCAGCGGGTGCCTCGCCATCCGCAAAAGACGCTCTGGAACAACGCTTCTGTCATTATTGTGGCACTCGGGCAAATGCGGAAGACAATTACTGCCGCAGTTGTGGTACGAAACTGCGGCAGGGATGACGCCTTGTGACGTGCGATGGGGCAGAACACCAAAGCATGCGAATCCCGCATCACGTTGTGAGGATTGATTTCGTACAGCCGTTGTAAGTCAACGATCGGGTAAAACGTGCAATCGCCATTTATCTCTATTGTCTATCTGTTTTACGGTTTGGCTTTCTTCAGCATGGGCCTGGCGATCACGCTGGAGGCGGGGCGTGGAAGCGATGAAAGATTACGCAATGCCCTGCGCCCCTTGGCCGGATTCGGATTTCTCCATGGTTTGCATGAATGGATCGAGATGTTCCTGATCCTGCATCTTTTGCCAATGCAGGAGGATTTGCACATTCTATTGGAGAGCGCACGCGTGGCGATATTGGCGTTCTCTTTTCTCGGCCTGGCGGCATTCGGTGCCTCATTGCTCTCCCGCGATGGACGTACCCGGCATTTAAGTCTGATGGTGCCTCTGATTTTAGCCGCTATTTGGGGACTTGGTCTGCTTCTATTGAAAAATCATTATCCTCTTCCAGATGAACTCTGGGATGTGGCTGATGTCTGGAGTCGATATTCGTTGGCCATCCCTTCGGCATTATTCGCTTCGGCAGGATTGATCGCTCAGCAGCGCGCCTTCCGACGAGTAGGCTTGGCTCGCTTTGGCCAAGATAGTCTTTGGGCAGCGGTGGCCTTCGCCTGGTATGGAATCATTGGCCAGGCCTTCACACGCCCCAGTCCGCTGCCTCCTTCCAACGTGATCAATCAGGTCCTGTTTCAGGAATTATTCGGTTTTCCCGTTCAGCTGCTCCGTGCGATCGCCGCAATCCTGGCCGCTATTTTCGTGACTCGATTCTTGCGCTCTTTCGAGGTGGAGCGTCAGCGACAGCTTTCCGAACTGCAAGCCGAGCGCCTCGAAGAAGCCCAGCGCAGGGAGGCCATGCGCGGCGAATTGCTCAAGCGGGTCGTTGCGGCACAGGAGGCGGAAAGACAACGCATCGCCCGCGAGCTGCACGACGAGACGGGTCAGGCGATGACCGCCATTGGATTGGGTCTGCGAAGCATTGCGACCCTTTTACGCGGGCGCAAGGGTAAAGTAGCGCAGAACTTACACCAATTGGAGGATCTCGTTGCGCATTCACTGAACGAGTTGCAGCGCATTATCTCTGATCTGCGTCCATCCCATTTGGATGACCTGGGACTTGCCGCTGCGCTTCGTTGGTACGTCGGTGAGATCCAACAGCGTGCTCCCCTAAAAGTGAATGTGCATATCGAAGGCGAACATAGAGACCTGCCACAGGAAGTGAAAACAGGTCTTTTCCGCATCGTACAGGAAGCATTGACGAATGTAGTCCGGCATGCCGACGCGGAAACGGCGGACGTCTATCTTCGCTACGGCAAGCACAAAATCTGGCTGGACGTGATCGACGATGGCGTTGGCTTCAGTTTGACGCTTGCGAGCATGGATTCGAAACGGCCATCGTGGGGGTTGATAGGCATGGAGGAGCGAACACATGAGCTGGGGGGTGAGTTCACGATCGATTCCCAGCCGGGAGAGGGAACGCGGGTTAGGGTTATCATCCCGTATCTGGGAAATGGAGAGGAAGGCGATGACGATTCGTCTGCTGCTGGTGGATGACCACGAAGTCGTTCGTTCGGGTCTACGTATGTTGTTGGAAAATGAAAGCGACGTCGAGATCGTAGGCGAATTCGGAACTGCTCGAGAAGCTTTGGATGCATTATCCGATCTTCGACCGGATGTCGTGTTGATGGACATCGGTTTGCCAGACATGTCGGGGATCGATGCGGCTAAAGAGGTCAAGCGTCTACGGCCGAACACGGCAGTCGTAGCATTGACGATTCATGAGGATGAGGAGTACTTTTTCCGCATGTTGGAAGCGGGGGCAAGCGGATACGTCCCGAAACGAGCCGCACCGGAGGAATTGCTGACTGCGATCCGTGTTGCGGCGGAAGGAGAAGTCTACCTCTATCCCTCTTTGGCCAAATTGCTGGTGAGCGATTATCTCCAACAAGATGGTTATTCACGAGACGAACATACCCTCAATGGATTGACAGACCGCGAGCAGGAGGTTCTTGCGCATCTGGCAGACGGTGCCAAGAATGTCGAAATCGCCGAGACGCTGGGGATCAGCCCGAAAACGGTCGCACGCCACCGCGAAAACATCATGCGCAAGCTGAACCTACATTCGCGAACGGACCTGGTGAAATACGCCATTCGCAAGGGCATCATTCAAGCGTAGATTCAACTTCAAAGTTACACTTCGAAGTCGACTCCAACCCGGTCAGTTGGAATTTGAATCTATTATTTACACGTGTTTCCGACTCGCACGTGCAGTAAGTGTTGGTTATTACCCCATCGAAATCCCCGCTCGCAAGTCCTGAATGTCCTGCAAGAGTATGCTGCAAGGGAAATCGAACACAACGAGCAGGATCAAAAGCCTTCGAAAGGGTTTTTCCATCGCACGCCGATGGCCGGGTCGCAGACTCCGGCCGATCGTTCGATTTTCCGGGTACAGAATCCTTTGGAAGAATTCCGCTTTTCGAGGATCGAGCTGAGAGTCGATTCATCGATTCTGCTCTTCACTCGATACCATAAGTAAGATGCATATTCTGATTCATCCACGCAATCGATGGATTTCTACCCACATTTCTAGTCGTTGAGAAATACTTTACAGCGGCAGAGCAAAACTCATCGACGAACCACGAAAAACACATGCTATGTCAATCCCAAGAGGGACAAAGTCTCTAGGGATGCTTAAGGTTTTCATAATTCTAGGTTGAGACGTTCGTAAAGACAGAACGCAACCGTTTGAGGTTGAATCTAAATCAGTAAGCAGTGAACGATCGATGGTTGGATTGGCGGCGCATCAGAGCGTCGACAAAAGAAGGTAACCCTTTGAGCGCTCACAAGACAGCCAAAAAGGAGTGAAGACGATGGATCAAATTCCACCGAGTATGTTGGACACGGTTCCCCATGTGGTTTTCGGAATATTCAACCTGGCAATCCCAAGCATCATTGCCTGGATTGGAGTCGTGGTGGTGTTCCTCTTATCCACTTGGTTCCGCCTGCCAAAGATATTTGAACCAGCAGTTGCTCAGGAGGAGATAGAGAGGTGAATCTTACGCGTAAAATTCAACAAGGAATCCGCGAGAACTTAACATTGGAAGATCTGCTTCCGACGCGCATGCCTGTATACGTCAATTCGGTAGCATACCTGTTCGGGGTGGCGGCTCTTTCGGGTTTGGTCGTGCTCGTGTTGACGGGTGTGATCATGGCGATCTTCGGGCCTACATGGTATCACAACTCTTCCACCGGTCGTTTCGTCAATTCCATCCATTTTTGGGGCGTACAATTGCTTTTCTTCAGTCTGGTGGCGCACATTCTTACGAAAATCTTCATGTCGGCTTGGCGTGACGGCCGGTGGAAGACCTGGTTCATTGGGACGATCACTTTCGTTATCGCCGCACTCGCCGCACTGACGGGCTTTCTAGCGCAAACGAACTGGGATTCCCAGTGGATCGCCGTGCAGGCCAAGGATTTGATGAACGCGGTCGGGTTGGGCGTGCTGTTCAATCCGATGAATATTGGACAGGTACTTTCGATTCACCTGATCGTCTTACCGCTTCTGATCGCGGCGCTTGTTGGCATACATTTGATAATGGTCCGCAGAGAAGGTCCGGTCAAACCGATTCCCAGACAGGGGGCATCCGATGAATAAACGAACCAGTGCGTACCTGCGGGATATTCCCAGCAAGCCCTATGATTTAATCCGGGAAGGACTGATTGTATTTGGGGTCATTTTACTGATCGCAATCGTTCTGGCCGCTATCTTTGGATCGCCGGATTATCCAACGGTGCGGTCGGAAGACGTCGCCCGGTCTGCGCCGATCGCTTTACTCAAAACCAGTGCGGACATCCTCGCCGGAAAGAGCAGTTTGCAGGATTATGGACCTCCGTATTCCGCCGACCCTCAAAACGCTCAGAAATTACTGGGCGTCGCACCGGCGAATTGGTTTGGAGTCACGAATCCCATCGACCCTGCGGAGGATTTGATCCTAAAACCGCTCGAGCGAGCGGCAGTGTTGGATGCGGATATCCAATCGGCTTTGACCCAATATCGCGCCGCGTCGAAGACTCAACGTCAACAATGGTTAACCGCCTATTCAGCAGCCCTGGATCAGGCGCAGGTTTCCAACGGTGAGGTGCAACTGCCGGATGGCCAATACGGTCCGGTTGAAGTGATGATGCAGGGCATGTTGAACCTGGGGAAGGCGGGATTGTTGGAAGGCGCCATAGATAGTGGACCGGGCTTGCCGTATCTGCTGGACACGACGCGATCGCTGCTGTTCTTCCAGGACGACGTGGATCACGGCGTTGCGCAGAAATTGGATATGTTGGGCGAGCAATGGGGCATGAGTCACGAAACTGGTCTCTACCCGGGAGGATGGTGGCTATGGCCTTTTGTGTTCCTGTACCAGATCCCCGCGATCGCCAATTCACCTAACGCAGACCTGCTCGCGGCTGCAATCATGGCCATAGCATATCTCGGTTTGGTCTTTTTACCCTTCATCCCCGTCTTGCGAGACGTACCCAGCCGCATCGGGGTTCACAAGCTCATTTGGCGGGATTGGTATTCGCGATCGGATTCATCTCCATCGGTGGATGCGAAAGACGAAGATGGCGTTCGGTTACGTCCGTAAAGCCGATAGGAATTAAATTCACGGTCCCGGAGAAAGGTGGAATGATTCTCTTGGATCGGGAGCGACAAATTGTGGAGGTTCATCATGACGACGACAGTAAAAGCAGGGCCGATTACAAACGAGCGAGAAGAGTTGGATCTCAAATGTATCAATACGCTGCGCTTCCTGGCTGTCGACGCAGTCGAGCGGGCAAACTCAGGGCACCCGGGTCTTCCCATGGGCTCGGCGACGCTTGCCTATACACTGTGGGATCGATTTCTTAAGTTCAACCCGAAAGATCCTGCATGGCCGGATCGGGATCGCTTCGTACTTTCCGCAGGCCATGGTTCGATGCTGCTTTATGCACTTCTTCATTTGACCGGCTTCGACCTTCCGCTCGAGGAGTTGAAGCGATTCCGCCAATGGAGCAGTCAAACGCCGGGTCATCCGGAATATGGTAGGACACCGGGTGTAGAAGCAACGACCGGCCCTCTGGGACAAGGTTTCGCAAACGCGGTGGGAATGGCGATTGCCGAGACTGCATTGGCGGCGCGATTCAATCGCCCCGACAACACGATCGTCGACCACTACACGTACGTGCTCGCAAGCGATGGGGACCTCATGGAAGGCATTTCATCCGAGGCGGCTTCATTGGCAGGACACCTGCAGTTGGGGAAGCTGATCGTACTGTATGCCGACAACCAGATTACGATCGAGGGTTCGACGAAGCTGGCATTCAGCGAGGACCGAATGGCGCGCTTTCGGTCCTATGGTTGGCAGGTTCTTCACGTCGAGGATGGCAATGACATCGAAGCGATATCGTCCGCCATCGATGAGGCGGGACAGCAATCCGAAAAACCCACTTTCATCGATGTACGCACTCATATCGGCTACGGCAGTCCAACGAAGCAAGATACGGCAGAGGCACATGGTGAACCATTGGGTCACGAGGAAGTGCTGCGAACGAAGGAGAATCTCGGTTGGCCATTGGAACCGGATTTCTTTATCCCAGCGGAGGTCGAAGCTCATTTCCGAGAAGCTATAGTGCGCGGCGGGAAAGCCCAGGCGGCATGGCAGGAAGATGTAGAGCGCTACATCGAACAGTTCCCTGAACTCGCTGCGCAGTACCATCGCACGGTGGAAGGTAAATTGCCGGATGGTTGGAGCGACGATATACCGGTCTTCGAGCCCGGCCAGGGAGAGATGTCGACCCGCGTTGCCTCCGGGAGAATCATCGAGAAGTTCGCCGAGTATTTGCCTGAATTCATGGGTGGCGCAGCCGATCTCTCCCCCAGCACGCACACCCGCATACCCGGCAGCCCCGATTTCGAAGCCGGAAGCCACGAAGGCCGCAACATGCATTTTGGCATCCGCGAGCATGCCATGGGCGCCATTCTGAATGGCATGGCGCTGCACGGTGGCTTGATTCCATTCGGAGCCACATTCCTCGTATTCAGCGATTATATGCGGCCACCCATGCGTTTGGCGGCCATGAGCGGTCTGCCGGTGATTTACGTGTTTACCCACGACAGCATCGGGCTGGGGCAGGATGGACCGACCCACCAGCCGGTCGAGCAGCTGCTCGGCCTGCGGTCCGTACCAGGATTGACGGTCATTCGACCGGCGGATGCAAACGAAACCGCTTTGGCCTGGAAGGTCGCATTGGAGTGCCGAGAAGGCCCCGTCGCCCTCGTGCTTACCCGACAGAAGCTTCCGATACTCGACCTCGAGAAATATGAGGTACTCCACGCCGGTCTCCGATTTGGCGCTTACGTGCTTGCGGAAAGTCCCCATCGAGACACACCGCAGGTGGTGCTTGTGGCTTCGGGATCGGAGGTACACCTGGCTCTCGAAGCGCGTGAGAAACTGGCCCAGGAGCAGATTTTCGCCAGCGTTGTCAGCTTTCCAAGCTGGCGATTATTCCAATCCCAGCCGATGGATTATCAGCGGGTGGTATTTCCGCCGGGAGTCCCGATCGTCGCCATCGAGGCGGGCATCTCCCTTGGTTGGGTGCCTTACGTAGGAAAAGGCGTATCCACGATGATCGGCGTGGATCAATTTGGCGCCTCGGCGCCGGGGGACATCGTCATGCGGGAATACGGCTTGAGCGTCGAGAATATTTGCCGGCAGGTGGAAAAACTGCTCGATCGCGAGAAAGTTACCTGAAAAGGAGCGCGCTTGGATGATCGTAGGAATATCGATGATGGATGTGTCCACTGATAAATATCCGTAATTAAGCGCAGAGTATTTGGCTGGGTTTCATCCGACGGTGAAAGCTTACGTCCGGCAGTGGATCATTTCCAGTCGATCGATGAGACGACTTTCGGCCTGGATGGGTATGCCAACCTGAAGGTCTTGCCTCACTTGGCGCACGATACAATGGGGAAGATTGCAGAAAAGTTGCGTCCCTGAGCATGACTCGACCGGACGGAGGGCATAATTTCATATTGAAAGCCTCGTTTTTAGGCATCCTTAAGCTGGCGATAACTGAGTCATAAAGCCAAAATCCGATGGGTTGGATATCATAAAAATGGAACGGTGATCGCAGCACGGAAATGCTCAATATCATCAAAGGTGAATATACTCATGTCAGGCATTTTTAAGGCATACGATATTCGTGGTTTGGCGCCGCAGGAGATTAACGCGGAAATCGCACGTAAAATCGGCGCTGCCTTCGGCCAATATTTAAAAGGGGGACGAATCGTGATCGGACGCGACATGCGGGATACATCCGCGTCATTGGCCACAGCACTAGCTGCAGGTGCCCTGAGTTCCGGGCTGCAAGTTTACGATATCGGCATGGCGACCACGCCCATGCTGTACTCGGCCATTATCCGACGTAATTTTCAGGGGGGAGCCATGATAACGGCTTCCCATCTTCCTAAACAATACAACGGCATCAAACTCTGTCGAGAGAAAGCGATCCCACTCAGCGGGGACAACGGTTTACCGGAAATCGAAGCATTGACGCGGGACATCGATGTCCCGCCTCGAAGTCACGACCATGCACAGAATATCGATTTCCTGACGGATTACATCGAAGAATTGTCGCCGTTCATCGAAGGGGACGAACATCTGAAAGTGGTGGTGGATGCAGGCAACGGGATGGGTGGTTTGGATACGCCTCGCTTGATTCCCCGATTTGAACATTGTGAATTCGTCACCATGCTCATGCAGCCGGATGGCGAGTTTCCCGTTCACGTTCCCAACCCTGCCATCCCTTCGACCACCGAAAAACTGCAGGAGCGAGTAAAAGCTGAGAGCGCAGATCTGGGCATCGCCTTCGACGGCGATGGAGATCGCTGCGGTTTTATCGACGAGAACGGGGAGCGAATCCCCGCCGATCTGATGATCGCCGTGTTGGCGGAATACTTCCTCACGAAATCACCCGGAGCGACAATCCTCTACGATCTCAGATCGAGCCGCGTCGTCCCGGAGCGGATCAAGGAGCTCGGTGGAAAGCCCTTAAAAACACGCGTCGGCCATTCATTCATCAAGAGCAAGATGCGCAAGGATTTCGCTGTATTCGCCGGTGAGTTGTCGGGGCATTACTACTTTCAGGACCTTGGATACATCGATTGTGGATTGATGGCCATGGTCGTTATGCTGAATTTGCTGGGCATGAAGGATCGACCCCTGAGCGAAATTGTACGCCCGTTGATGAAATACGTCCGATCGGGTGAAATCAACATCTCCACGAAAGAGCCGGATCGGATGATGGACGTTCTGGCGTCGGCATATAAGGATGGCGAGCAAACACACCTGGATGGGCTTTCCGTCGAATATCCTTCCTGGTGGTTCAACTTGCGCAAATCTCATACCGAGCCGGTGGTCAGACTGGTGATCGAAGCCGACAATGAGGACATCTTGGAGCAGCAGAGATCGAAGTTGATGGAAATCGTCCACCGGAACGGTGGCGAGGTCGACAACCCGGAATAATGGGCTTCGTTCTTTTGCGTGCGTTGAAATGTATCTGATAGTGTGTCGATGAAATGGGATAATTACCTGTGTTCGGATGGTTTTGAACAGCAAGGTGGTTGCAAGAGTCACTGCGGATGTGGTACCGGTACGATACCTGCAATATGGAGAGGAGGGGAATCTATTCCGCGGAAAAATTGGCAAGGCATTTTAATCGATTCAGAGGCGATAATAAGAAACCTGGATTCAACTACCAAGTGCAACAACGGATGAATGATTGAAGAATACTTGTTTCGGCGAATTGAAGTCAAGGCATTTTCTTGGTCGATTGTTGAGTCTCTCCATGACAAACTCGATATCCTCAT